>Ga0247841_10000842_pt1 | contig 75711 bp, 71 predicted proteins | sample LaCruzMarch2015__2_FD_192410 | JGI IMG/M metagenome (GOLD analysis project Ga0247841, IMG submission 192410) | Freshwater microbial communities from meromictic Lake La Cruz, Castile-La Mancha, Spain - LaCruzMarch2015_18m | ecosystem: Environmental > Aquatic > Freshwater > Lake | place: Spain... | reverse complement strand
GCCCGGCAGTTAAATAAGATCTACAAGGTTAAGCATGTCGGTATAATAAATCTATATAATCGGGCAGTGCATCTTTTAACGGGTTTTGATAAAGTTTTAATTAAACATATTCCCCGAGAAGAAAATAGTCTAGCGGATAAATTGGCAACGGAAGCGGTGAAGGCGGCGTTAGGTAAATCTTTGATATAAGCAGGCAGAAAGTGGCTGCCCGCTATTAATTAATGGCGGGAGGAAAGTCCGGGCTCCAGAGGATAACGTAACGGGTAACTCCCGTCTCCTGGCGCAAGTCAGGACGGATTAGAGCCACAGAGACGAGTATCCGCGCAAGCGGAGAGGTGAAACGCGGCAATCTCTACGTGGAGCAAAGTAGAATAGGGGATAAGTGCTGATTCAGCGCGTTTTCCATTTAGGTGGGAAGAAATCTCGGGTAAACTGCTAAAGTTACCATGGTAACATGGTAATTGAGAGGAATAGCTGCTAATTGATGCGCAAGCATCAAGACAGAACCCGGCTTATTCTGCCTGCTATTATTTATTAAAAAAATCGCGCTACGCGGCGCGCCGCACCAGGGAAGTTCCTCGTTCGCCTCTGCTCACGAGGATTTTACTAAATGAAACTTTAAGGAGGAATTATGTCAGGTCATTCAAAATGGAAAACAAATAAAGGTAAAAAAGGCATCGCCGATGCTAAACGCGGAGCCACTTTTACAAAGATTATTAAAGAGCTCGTGGTTGTCGCCAGAGATGGCGGAGGAAATCCTGATTCTAATCCTCGGTTGCGGGCGATCATGGAAAAGGCTAAAAAAGCAAATATGCCTTCGGATAATGTGAAGATGGCGATTAAACGGGGAACGGGTGAACTCCCCGGAATAGTCTATGAAGCAGTAATGTATGAAGCTTATGGCCCCGGTGGGGTAGCGATTTTGATTGATTCGCTTACGGATAATAAAAACCGTACTACTGCGGAGATACGCAACATTATGTCCAAAAAAGGCGGTAATATGGCCGGGGCCGGTTCGGTAAGCTGGATGTTTACGCAAAAAGGTTATGTTTCGGTGGCAAAAGATACGGTTAAAGAGGATGAATTGATGAATATCGTTTTAGATGCCGGAGCGGAAGATATGCAGCATGAAGGTGATGTTTATGAAATTTATACTTCGATTCAGGATTTAGAAAAAGTTAAACAAACACTTACCGATAAAGGTATTAAGATGGTGGATGCGGAATTAACAATGATTCCATCATCAACAATTAAGGTTATCGGGCATGAAGCTAAACAAGTCTTAGCACTAATCGAAACGCTAGAAGAACATGACGATGTACAGCAGGTTTACGCTAACTTTGATATTCCGGATGAGATTTTAGATGAGGTTGCTGCTGAAGAATGATTATCGTCGGAATTGATCCGGCCTTAGCCGTAAGCGGTTATGGGGTGATTCGGGCTAATAAATCAACCTTGACCTTAATTGAGGCGGGGATAATAAAAACTTTCGCCAAAGAAGCTGTCCCTGCGCGGTTGGATAGAATATACCGTGGGGTGCTTAAGTTAATTCATGATACAAAAGCAGATTGTTTGGTGCTGGAAAAAATATTTTCACATTATAAACACCCGGCAACTGCTTGTATTTTAGGCCAAGCCAGAGGAGTAATTTGTTTGGCGGCTTTTACGGCGGGTTTACCTTTTTTTGAATACTCGGCTACGCGCATTAAAAAAGCCATCGTTGGAAAAGGGTTGGCTTCTAAAACTCAGGTACAAAGCATGGTCAGTCACACTTTGGGATTAAAGACTTTGACAGCTTATCTGGATGTTACGGATGCTTTGGCTTTGGCGATTGCCCACAGTTATATAGTGAAAGTAAAATTATGATTTCTCGAATTTCCGGAAAAGTGGTTGAAAAAGGATCAAATTATCTGGTTCTGGATTTAGGCGGGCTAAGTTATGAGGTTTTTATTCCAGCTTGTGTTTTACAGGGTTTGGATAGCGCGATGGATTCTGCGGGGAGGATTTCTTTATTAACCTATCATTATTATCAGGTTGAGCAGGCCAAGAGTATTCCCATTTTAATCGGTTTCCTGAATCAAGTTGAAAAAGATTTTTTTGAGATATTTATTACGGTTTCCGGTATTGGGCCGCGGGCGGCTTTGAAGGCTCTGAATAAACCGATCTCTTTAATTGCCAAGGCCATTGATGAGGGTGACTTAGCCTCTCTGAAATCACTTCCTGGTATAGGTGAACAAAGAGCAAAAGAGATAGTCGCTAAACTTCAAAATAAAGTGGGTAAATTCGGCCTGATTCAAGATCGCGCAAGCGGCGGAAAAACCACAGCCAAAAATATATCCGAAGAAGCTTTAGATGTTTTATTACAGCTGGAATATAAAAGAAACGAGGCACTAGGAATGATTAAGAAAGTTTTAGAAATTAATTCCGGTGTTAATACTACGGAAGAATTATTGAATTTAGTCTATAAACAAAAAAGGGCGGGTAGATAAAATATGGAAGAGAATAATTTAAAATCAGCGGTAGAAGCTTTAATTTTTGCATCTGAAAAACCGATTACCATTGAACAATTAAAAAAGGTTTTAGGGGATTTAGATACCGTAAGTGTTAATAATATTATTACGGAATTAAAAAATGATTACCAGGCACAGAATAGGGGCCTGCGGGTAGTTGAGATTGCCGGCGGATTCCAAATGATTACCTGCAGTAATTTTGCCCCGTTTTTAAAAAAACTTTTTAAAAATCGCTATAGCGATAAATTATCTAAACCCGCTTTAGAATCTCTGGCAATTATTGCATATAAGCAACCGCTTACCAAAAGCGAGATTGAATCTTTAAGGAATGTAAATGTTGACGGCGTAATGAAAAGCCTGATTGACAAAAATTTAATCCGCATTTGCGGCAGAAAAAAGATTCCTGGCCGGCCGTTCGTTTATGGCACTACTCGGGAATTTCTGGAACATTTTGGTTTGAAGTCCCTTGCGGATTTACCGAAAATGGAAGATTTTACGGTTTTAGCTCAAGAGAAAGAAGCCCAAGTAGATATTGAGCCGATTACCCAAGAAGAGCTGGAGGCTAAAAATGAGTCTGGACAAATTGCGTAAAAAAATTGACCTACTTGATCAAAAATTAATTAATTTATTAAATTTACGTGCGGCGGCGACAAAGGATATCGGTAAGATTAAAATCAATGCCGGTAAAAATATTTACGTACCGGAAAGGGAGATGCAGGTTTTAAATCGGATTGCCAGCTTAAATAAAGGGCCTTTAAAGAAGAGTGCTTTAGAAGCGATTTACCGAGAAGTAATGTCGGCGAGTTTAGCGTTGGAAAAGCCGCTAAAGATCGCTTATCTTGGGCCGCAGGCGAGTTTTACCAATTTAGCCGCGATTAAAAAATTCGGTTCGCAGGTTAGTTATCTGGCGAGTAATAGTATTGCAGATGTTTTTTTGGAGGTAGAAAAAGGCAGCGCAGACTACGGTGTTGTGCCTATCGAAAATTCAATCGAGGGAGCAGTAAGCTATACGCTTGATGTTTTTGTCGATTCGGAATTAAAGATTTGTTCGCAGGCAATCTTAGAAGTAACGCATAATTTGCTCGCTAATTGTGCAAAGAGTAAAATTCGTAATATTTACTCGATTCCGCAGGTTTTTGGGCAGTGTCGTATCTGGTTGCAGAAAAATTTGCCTAATGCTCAATTGGTTGATGTCTCCAGTACTACGCGCGGCGCAGAGATGGCTAAAAAAGAAAAATCCAGCGCAGCGATTGCTTCGCTTTTGGCCTCTAAAGTTTACGGGCTTAAGGTTTTAGCTAGCGGGATTCAGGACTCCGCGCATAATATTACCCGTTTTCTGGTAATCGGTAAGAATGTCGCTGCCCGTACCGGCAAAGATAAGACCAGCCTGTTTTTTTCAATCAAAGACAAGGTGGGTGCTTTATATGAAATGCTTTTACCGTTTCGTAAATACGGGGTTAATCTTACTAAGATTGAATCGCGGCCTTCAAAAAAGAAGGCTTGGGAATATTATTTTTTTGTCGATATCCTCGGCCATCAGGATGACGTGTTAATTAAAAAAGCGCTGAAGGAATTAGAGAGTAAATGCAGTTATTTAAAAATATTGGGTTCTTATCCGATTGGAGAATAAAATAAAAGTGAAAACGTTAATCCGTAAAAGTGTTTTGTCAGTAAATCCCTATGTTCCCGGTAAACCGATAGAGGAAACTAAAAGGCAGTTAGGGCTAAAAGAGGTAATTAAGCTGGCTTCTAATGAAAATTCATGGGGCGTTTCTCCGAAGGCCATCAGCGCGATTAAAAGATCCTTGTCTGGAATTAATCGTTATCCGGATGCGCAGGGTTTTTATTTAAAAAAACGTTTGGCCAAGTTTTTTGGATTATCCTTAGATAATTTTGTTTTAGGCAATGGTTCTGATGAGTTGATTGATGTGGTCATTAAGACTTTTATGGAGGCAGATGAAAATATTGTTACTTCTGAGGGAACTTTTTTAGAGTATGAGATTATTGCCCAGGTTAATGATCGCAGAGTTAAAAAGGCGCCTTTAAGCTATTTTAAATATGATTTGGAGGCAATTTTAAAGTTAGTGGATAAAAAAACTAAACTGGTTTTTATCGCTAATCCGAATAATCCTACGGGAACCTATGTTACCAAAAATGAAGTTGCCGGATTCATAAACGCGCTGCCGGAAGGCGTAGTTGTTGTTTTTGATGAGGCTTATGATACTTTTATCGATGTAAATGATTATCCGGATTCGTTAAGTTATTTAAAAAAGAAAAAAAATATTATTATCTTAAGGACGTTTTCTAAAGCATATGGTTTAGCCGGTTTACGTTTGGGTTACGCGATTGCCGCTCCGGAACTGGTTGCTTACCTGGAACGTATTCGCCAGCCGTTTAATGTTAATCTGCTTGCCCAGGCGGCTGGTTTAGCGGCTTTAGAGGATAAAGATTTTTTAAGAAAAACCCGCCGGCTGACTTTAGAGGGCAAAGATTTTATTTACCAGCAACTCTCTAGAATGGGTTTAGGGTACGTGCCTTCAGTGACGAATTTTATTCTCATCGATGTGGGTAGGGATAGCCAGGAAGTATTTAAGGATTGCCTTAAATTTGGAGTAATTATCCGGGATATGCGTCAGTATGGTCTGGCGAATTTTATCCGCGTGACTATCGGCACCCAAAAAGAAAATCAGAGATTCTTGCGCGTTTTAAGCAAGGTTCTCAAACAGGAGAAATAATGATTATTGTTTTAAAACCTGATGCTAGTTCAGAGCAAGTTGATCATATTATTGAAAAAGTAAAAGCACTTGGTTTAACCGCGCATGTTTCTAAGGGCTCCGAGAGAACGATTATCGGTGTTATCGGCCCGGAGGATATATTACGGGTTACCCCTTTAGAGGCTTTTGCAGGAGTCGAAAATGTTATTCCGGTGCTTGCGCCATTTCGATTAGTTTCCCGGGAATTCAAGAAAGAGGATTCTGTAATTGATTTAGGCAGGGGCGTAAAAATCGGCGGTAAAGAAATAGTCGTTATGGCGGGGCCCTGTACCATTGAAAATATCGATGGTTTATATGAGATTGCCCGGGAAGTTAAGAAAGCCGGTGCGACTGTATTACGCGGAGGCGCTTTTAAACCGCGTACCTCTCCTTATAGCTTTCAGGGGTTAGGTAAAGCCGGTTTACAGATGCTCAGGGAAGTAGGTAATGCGTTAGGTTTAGTTACGGTAAGTGAGGTTATGGATAGCCGGGATGTGGGGTTGGTTGCCGATTACGTGGATGTTCTGCAAATTGGCTGCCGTAATATGCAGAATTTTAACCTTTTAAAAGAGGTAGGTGCGACTAAAAAACCCGTGCTTTTAAAGCGGGGAATGGCTTCTACGGTTAAAGACATGCTCATGTCTGCAGAATACATATTAAGCGGCGGGAATTTTTCGGTTATTCTTTGCGAGAGAGGAATTCGTACTTTCGAGGATTCTACGCGTAATACTTTAGATATTAGCGCAATACCGGTAACCAAACAGCTTTCGCATTTACCGATCATCGTTGATCCGTCGCATGCTGCTGGAAAATGGAGCTGGGTACCGGCTCTATCGAAAGCCGCTCTGGCTGCCGGTGCCGATGGTTTAATTATTGAAGTGCATAATCATCCTGAAGAAGCAGTATCTGACGGAACGCAATCACTTATTCCTAGCAAATTCCTTAATTTGATGATCGAACTTAAAAACATAGCTAATTCTGTAGGAAGAAAGATCTCATGAAAATGTTTAATAAAGTCGTGATTATCGGTACCGGACTGATTGGAGGATCTCTGGGCTTAGCTTTAAAGAAACAGCGTTTAGCCCGGCAAATCATCGGATTAAGCCGGCATCGAAGAAATGCCAAACTAGCTAAAAAGGCTGGTGCTATTGATCGCATCGGCGAGTCATTAGAGGTAGTTTCGGATGCGGATTTAGTGATTTTAGCTACACCGGTTTTTTCGATTATTGACTTTGCTGAAAAAATCGCAAAAAAGATAAAAAAAGACTGCTTGGTAATTGACGTGGGCAGCACTAAGGAACGTATCGTTTCTGAATTAAGCGTTCTGATTCCTAATTTTTTAGGCTGTCATCCTTTGGCCGGATCGGAGAAAAAAGGAATTGTTAATTTGCAGGATAGAATTTTTAAAGGTTCAATTTGCGTTATTACTCCTACCGCGAATACTAATCCGCGCGTCTTAAATAAGGTCAAACTGCTTTGGAAAAAATTAGGCGCCAAGATAGTTATTCTCTCCGCCAAAAAGCATGATCAGATACTGGCATTTACCAGCCATTTGCCGCATGCGTTAGCCTTTTCCTTGATCGGTTCAATTCCGGATCAATGCTTGCTTTTAAGTTCTAGCGGATTAAGAGATACGACGCGGATTTCCAGTTCCGATGCCCATCTCTGGAGTGAAATATTTTTAAGTAATCGCAGTAATTTATTAGCCGCCCTGTCTATTTTTCAGAATAAGCTCACTGCTTTAAAGCTGGCTTTAGAAAGTGAGAATGAAAGGCAGCTTACAAAAATTCTTGTGTCCGCAAATAAAAAACGAGAGAAATTGGGATGATTATTGCTATTGATGGCCCAGCCGGAGCAGGCAAAAGTACGGTCGCTAAAATTCTAGCCAAAAAACTGGGTTTTCTTTATATTGATACCGGCTCGATGTATCGGGCTTTGACCTTAAAAGTTTTGGAAAACAACGTGCCGATAAATGATGAACCGGGGATCATCCAACTGGTTAATGGAATTAAAATTGACCTATGCAACAATCCGGATGGTTCATTAACGGTTATGCTTGATGGAAGGAACGTTTCTTTAGCTATCCGCCAGGCTAAAATTACGCGGTTTGTTTCAGATGTGGCTAAGATTAAGGATGTGCGTTTAGTATTGGTAAAGATGCAAAGGGAGCTTGGCCAAAAAGGAGACTGTGTTTTAGACGGCCGGGATATTGGCACGGTTGTTTTTCCGCATGCTGAGAAAAAGTTTTTTATTGATGCTTCTGCGGATGTGCGAGTTCAACGGCGTTTCAAAGAGTTAGAAGGTTTAGGCCAATCTGTTGCACAGAAAGATGTCGCTTTTGATTTAGCTAATCGGGATAAAATTGATTCTACCCGGGAAACCTCGCCTTTACGCCAAGCCATTGATGCGATTTATATCGATACCACTAATCTTTCTATAGAGCAGGTGGTTGATAAAATGCTTGAGTTTATAAAATAAATGGATAGAACGTTACTGAGAAATTTCTCAATTATTGCCCATATTGACCATGGTAAATCTACTTTGGCTGACCGGATATTAGAGATTACCGGAGCGGTAGATAAACGGCACAAAGGTGATCAGCTCCTGGATGATATGGAGCTGGAAAAGGAGCGGGGCATTACGATTAAGGCTTCCATGGTCAGGCTGAATTATTTTTCTAAGAAATTGAATCAGGAGTATATTTTAAATCTGATTGATACCCCCGGCCACGTAGATTTTACCTATGAAGTTTCCAAGTCTTTAGCTGCCTGCGAAGGTGCGGTGCTGGTGGTTGATGCCGGCCAGGGGATTGAAGCACAAACTGTAGCAAATTACTATTTAGCTTTAGAAAATAATTTACAGGTTATTCCGGTAATTAATAAGGTGGATTTAATTTCTGCTGATGTACCCCGCGTTAAAATGCAGGTAGAGACGGTTTTAGGTTTCAAAGCAGAAGAGATTATCCTGGCTTCCGCCAAAGAAGGCCAAGGAGTAATCGAAATCTTGGATAGGATTATTGAAACAATTCCTTCTCCCGGCGGCCAAATTGATGGGCCGCTGAAAGCTTTGATATTTGATTGCCGTTTTGATGCTTTTAAAGGGGTGGTAGTTTTTGTAAAAATTATTGATGGGGTAATTACCCCTAAAACGCAATTAAAAATGTTTCATGCCGGCAAAGTCTATAAAATCGAGGAGTTAGGTGTTTTTAAAGACCTGAAGTATTCTGCCGTAGATAGCTTGACCTGTGGTGAGGTTGGATATTTTACCGCGAATATGCGTGATCCTCGGGAGGTAATTATCGGAGACACAATTACGGATCCGAAAAATCCCTGTACGGCGGCTTTGCCCGGTTACCGTAAAGTTAAACCCTTAGTATTTTGCGGTATTTATCCGGTCAACCCGGCGGATTTTCCGTTATTGCGCGATGCCATGGATAAATTAAAACTTTCCGACGCTTCTTTTGTGTTTGAGCCGGAAAACTCCCAATCATTCGGAACAGGGTTTCGTTGCGGTTTTCTGGGGCTTTTACATATGGAAATCGTTCAGGAAAGGCTTGAGCGCGAATATGACTTAAATCTTATCCTTACCGTACCCAATGTTGTTTACCGCATAAAAACAAAATCCGGTGAACTTATTGAGGTAGATACACCGATGAAGCTTTGCGCGGCTGGCGATATTGCGGAAGCTCAAGAGCCATTTGCCAGCCTGTTGATGATTGTGCCGGTTGATTCTATCGAGGCAGTTTGCGATTTTACTAAATCGCGCCGGGGAGTTTTTGTTTCCAATGAATATTTAGGTGAGGACCGTGTAAAAGTAGTATTTTCCGTACCGCTTTCTGAAATTATTGTAGATTTTTACGATCGCATGAAATCGATCACCCGGGGTTATGGTTCCATGGACTACGAAGTTAAAGAGTATCTGCCGACAAGGTTAGTTAAGCTTGATATTCTGCTCAATAGCCAGATTTGCGATGCTTTTTCTTCGTTAATGTTTAAGGATAAAGCTACCAGCAGGGCGCATTTGTTAGTTTCTAAACTTAAAGAATTGATCCCGCGGCAACTCTTTGAAGTAACGATTCAGGCGGCAGTCGGCAGTCAGATTTTGGCTTCAGAAAAAGTACGCAGTGTTGGTAAAAACGCAACCAGTAAATGTTCCGGCGGAGATATTACCCGTAAACGCAAACTTTGGGAAACTCAGAAAAAAGGCAAAAAAAGATTGAAACAGTTCGGCAAGGTTGAGATACCGCAAGAGGCTTTTCTGGAGGTATTAAAAATATGAGTTTAAAAAAGAAATCCGTAATCCGAGATTGGGCGGAATCAATTATCGTTGCTTTTTTTCTGGCATTAGTTATCCGTGCTTTTATAGTTCAGGCTTTTAAAATTCCTACCGGGTCAATGCGCATGACTTTAATTGAAGGTGACCTGATTTTGGTAAATAAATTTATTTACGGGGCAAAAATTCCTTTTACTAATTTACGCCTGCCGGCATTAAGGCCTCCCAAAAGAGGGGATGTGATTGTTTTTATTTATCCGGAAGATAAGAGTAAAGATTTTATTAAAAGATTAATCGGGCTCCCCGGGGATCAGGTTGAAATTAAAAATGGTTCGATTTATATTAATGATAAACCCGCTACGGAGGCAATTTTTAATCAGATTTATTATTACAACCGGGGTGAATTTGGTTCGCCGGGACAAAAGATGATTGTGCCTGCGGATAGCTATTTTGTTTTGGGGGATAATTCGGCTACCTCTAAAGATAGCCGCTATTGGGGATTTGTGCCCAAGAATAATTTACTCGGAGAAGCGATCATTATCTATTGGCCACTACAACGTATAAAACTAATTAAATGAATATTGCCAATAAAATTTCTACATTCCGTATTTTAAGTGTGCCATTTTTTATTGCTTGCTTGGTTTATTACGCGCCAGAAAGAGCTTATTTAAAAAATCTGGCTTTAGCTATATTTGTTTTAGGCGTTATTTCTGATGGTTTAGATGGCTATATTGCCAGAAAGGCTAAGATACAATCAAAAGCCGGGTTGATCTTAGACCCCTTAGGAGACAAGCTTTTGCTAATGAGTGCTTTTATATTTTTATCACCGATCTGCCGGTTAGGCTTAAAATTTCCGCTTTGGGTGAGTTTTATTGTAATCTCCCGGGATTTAATTATCATCATTGGAGCAGTGGTTATCTATATGGTTAAGCAGAATTTAGATGTCTATCCTACCAAATGGGGCAAACTAACCACTACTTTTCAGATGCTTTCGGTGGTGGTTGTTTTATTACAATGGAAACTGGCAATGTTGATCTGGTGGCCGGCAGTAATCTTTACCATTATTTCCGGTATCGATTACGTAAAGAGGGGATTTAAAATTTTATATGCTTCTGACAATCGTCGCACTACTGGCTAGCTATTTACTGGGCTCCCTACCTACAGCCTATCTTTTTGGCAAGGCTCTAAAGGGGATAGATATCCGCAAGGTTGGTTCGGGTAACGTGGGAGCAACTAATGCCCTGCGTGTTTTAGGTAAAGGCCCGGGAACGATAGTATTAATTATAGATATCCTTAAAGGTTTAATTGTAGTTTCCTTTCTCGGAGATTATTTTGCGGGTAAAGAAATTTTATGGCAGGTACAAAACCTTCGTATTATCATGGGGTTATGTTGTATTTGTGGCCATAACTGGACAATATTTTTACAGTTTAAAGGAGGAAAAGGAATCGCTACATCTTTAGGGGTATTGCTTGGCCTCTCCCTAAGAATAAACGGATTAAACGTTGTAATTGGTTTGTTAATAATAATCTGGTTTGCAGTTTTCTTTCTTTTTCGAATTGTTTCATTGGCTTCAATTATTACTGCCCTCGGCCTGCCAATATTTTGTATAATATTTAAGCAGTCGAATCTAATGATTTGGGTAGCCTTAGTGCTTTGTATCTTTGTAATTATCCGGCATAAGGCTAATCTCGCCAGGATCTTTCAGGGCAAAGAACCCCGTTTACACTTTAAGCAAACCGAATAATTCGCTAACCTCGTCGATAATCCCAAGCAACCGCTTTCTTTTTAAGGACATTTTCTATTGTAATGGCCTTTTTTTGGCTGCATACTTTACTTGAAATTAAAAGTGTCCCACTAGCCAGAAGGAGAAGCCGGGTTATCATTCTACTGATAACCCGGTTAACAAAGGGGTAAATTAAATGCGCGATCTACTTTATAAAAACTTAACTTTTCTTAATCGGGGCCGGAAGATAATCGCCAGCTCTGAGGTGGCCGATAAAGAGGGTGTGCATAGCGTGGTGCGCAGGCATTTCGCTTATATCGTTAGGCCGATTACCAGCCCTGACGAGATAAGAACGCAGCCTTATCTGTATGTTTTAAAAGAAAGAAATACTCAACAAAAACGAGAGCATTTTTTTTGCAAAATGAAAGGAAGTATTCTGGCGGTAAATCAAGGGAAATTAATGCATATTTTATTTATCCACACCCTGAATGTTCAGCTTACCGCCTCGGTAAAATTAAGCGAGCAGATCGGCTGATTTTTTCTTGACTTAAATTTCAAGTTGTATATAATAATAGCAATATGGCAAGGCTATTATTTAAATACAACAGCTTAGCGCTAGTTTCTTTAGCGCTTTTATTTTTATTCACTAGTCCGGTTTTTGCAGAAAGCCAGGCTGTAGATTATCTTTGTGAATTGGGAAAAAGTTTCTACGCGTTAGGTAAGGCTGAAGATGCTCTTTCGGAATTTAATAAGGTTTTGCTGATTGAACCTGGCAATAAGGTTGCTAAAGAGTATATCAGTAAGATATTTAATGAAAATTCATCAGTGGAAAATGCCCCTGTCCAAGAATCCGCAGTAGAATTTGTTCCAGAGCCTTCGGAAGATGTTTTAACTAGCCTTGCGCCAAAACAAGCATTATCAAAAGATGAAGCAATGAATCAAGCGCTGGCTAAGATTACGCAGAAACAAGCGGTTGCGGCCTATCTTTATGGATATCCGGATTTAATGCCGGAAGAAGAAAAGACAGACAGAGGATTAAAAGCCGGGCCATTAAAGATTACCGGTGAAACGCAGCTTAGTTTCGGGATTACCCCCCATGATTTTATCTGGAAAAGAGCGAACTTTGATTTAAATGAAAAATATAAAAGCTGGCGCACCATGTCGTATGATGGATTTAACCGGGGTTTTAATACCTATGACCCGAGAATTTATGATTCGTTAAGTGTAAATGTAGATACAGAAAATAAAAGTGGTTTTAATTTTCATACTAATGTTACCGTTGATCCCTGGAGCTTTACCGGAAAAAGTAATAAAATTACAGTCACGAATGCTAATGCTGATTCTGCTGATTTACAATTATACTATTGGTCGAATACCGGGTACACAGTAAATCAGACTGTTTATACTGCCAAAGGCTACCCGACTTTAAATATTCCCGAATTAAAGGTAAAAGATGGCAAAACTAGTCCGGTTTCTATAAATACAGGTTTAGATACTTTTAATATTCCGGCATTGAAGATTTACCGTGAATTCCAGCCTGTACGCGAGTTATGGTTAGATTATACTAACGACCAGATTAAGTTCCGTGCCTTTCCCATGGCTTATCAGGATCAGGCTTATTCTTCGGATGATCCCATGGGTATAACCAATCATCATATCTGGTGGCAGGATAGCCCCTGGTTACGCAGATATGTGCCGGGCACTTACCGCACTTCCGGTGATTACGCGCCAAGTTATACTAAGGGTTATTGGGATGATTCGCTTTCATTTTTATCTAAAGATAGCACGGGTAAGTATCTTACGGCGTTAAGGGGATTTTCATTCTCTTTCGCTCCTCAAGAACAGACATCATTTGATACGACTGTAGCCACGCCGAAACATTTATGGCAGGATTACGGGGTAGTTGACAATATTATTTCGGCAAGCCGATTAAAACATTATTTTACGGATAGCTTCATGCTTGGCGGTACATTTACTACGCGCACAGGATTTAAAACTGATCCGCAAAAATTAGACAGTGAAAATTTTGTTGGCGGTGTAGATTTAGGTTATGAAGTTTTTGAAGGCATGAAAGCACAAGCAGAAGTTTTAAGCTCACAATCTTTTTACGATATGAACAACTCGGATTATGAGACTAAGTCCCGTGGGAATGCTTATTATTTCGCTTTTATCACGCGCTACCCGCAGAAAAGCATTATGGATTTAAAATATGGATATGATGAGATTACTATGGATAAAGACGAAAACTATCTTTTAAAAAGTAAATTTTATTTAAGCCGTATGGATGAAGGGTTTGATGCGTCATTATCCAACTATCATAATACCCGCCAGGATACAGGGTGGAGCAGGCATATTCATTTTCGCCGGCCAATGGAGTATTATTATCTTGGCTTAACTAAGCCGGCGGATGCGGATAAATGGGGGCAACTTAATGCTACACGCATTGGTGATGGTATTGATGCAGGAAGAAATGTTTTAGGTTTTCGTTTGGAGACGTTCCTGGACGATCGATTTTATAACCTTTTTGATATGCGTAATGTGCATAATGTAAACGGAAAATTTATTGAAAATGTCGTGCGTGATGAGCTGTCGGTGAGAGTTACGGATAAATTAACGGCTAAACTATTGGGACTTTATCAAAAACTTCCTCGGACTGTCGGCGGTATTGATCCGTTTGTTTATGATGGTAATACCGGTGATTATTTTTTAAATTCAGCGGTTAAGGATGGCCAGGACCCGACCATAAAAACCGGATCTTTTGGATTAAACTATGATTTTTTCGATTGGTTAAGTTTAGACGGTATTTATGAACGCACCAATGATTATACCTTAGGGTATGATAATTTTCCGCAGAATGTCTTAAGAAATGATTCTACCCTGGGGGGCACTTATTATCAAAATGACAATGTTTACCGTTATGTTAATCCCTTTCTCTACAGCCAGGACAATTTTCCTCAAGCTCCGTATGAGTTTTATAATATTTTTAAAATGGGTTTAAGGGTTACTCCGCTAGAAAATATGGAAATTTATTTAGATTATACGCGTAACGAATTTGAAGCAGCCAGTTTAAACTCGGATAATATGAACCACGTGGGGATGGAAATGACTTATATGCCCACACCGAAATTCGGGATGTTGTTTAAATATACCTACTCGCGCTGCCAGGATGTTGACCGGTTAGTCGCCGGAATCACTAAGCCGGTGGGCCATCATAACTTTTACGGTGAGTTCAGATATCTTCCTTCTAAAGATGACGAAATTATCCTGCAATATGGAGAAGGTAACTCTAGCGCCATAGGCAATATGAATTTAGACCCTTACGGCGGCAGCATGCTTACTTTAGACACGCAACATATCATCCGCGCTTATTACCGCAGAAGATTTTAATTCAAATAAATATCGATTTTATTAACTTGGCGGGATCTTACTTTTTCGGCTAAAGCAGCGGGAATTGCTGCAGAATTAATTTCTGTCGGCCGGTTAGCTTCGTAAATTATTATTTTGGTAATTTTAGCTGCGTTTTTACCAAAGGTGTCTTTTCGCTTAGGATTATAATATGTTACCGGAATACGGCTTAAGAAATTAAATGAATATTTACCGTTTTTAGTAAATAACCACCCGGCTAAGTTTGGCTTAAATTCTAATCTTAACTTGCCCTGATTATCTAAAACAAACGGATTAATACCGGCGTTCATCACTAACCAGATATGTAAAAATTCCGCAGTTGAGCCGGAGAGCCTGGCGACAAAACCATTTCCATGCAGGTTTTTATCTATAAAAGCACTGCTGGCTAAAAAAGAAGAGTTCTCCAGTATGCTACGCCCGTATCTTTGTGGATTTTGAAAGGGAATAAGCACGTTTTTAAATTCTTGGTAAAACTCTTCGGTTAGTCCGGTTTTTAATAACTCTAAAATATATTTATACTCCATATGTAACCAGACCGATTCATTTTCTAACCATCCGGGAGTAAATACCCGGCACCGGCCGATCTCTTCCGGCATACTCTTAAGTGAGGCAGTCACCTTATACATCTTTAGTTTTTTGTCAAAAAGCGGGCTTTTTTTAGTTGCCCGGTAAAGATCCGCAGCTTGTTTTAAGCCTGGCGTCAGCCTTAAAGCATGCATTTGCCCTTCTAAAAATAGTGGAGCAGGCTTTTGAATAAACTTTTTAGGCTTAAGATAATGCTCTTTAACTAAGTCATACTGGGTAACTTCATTAATAAAATATGAGTGATATACGCCTTGGGCCTGATTAAAAGCCTTATTTAATCCAGTCTCAACCTTTTCTAAAGCGGCATTTAAAAAATAAAGCAATTCGGTGGTAGGAATATTGATTGATTTTCCAGAGAAACCTAAACGCGTATTATGGCGGTATTCTTCTTTGGCGTTGTTACTCTTATCCCAATAGCTAAATGTATCTTCGCCCAATAAATTAGCCAATTGTTTAATAAAATCCGCTACTTCTTCAGCAATTTCGATTTCGTCAGTTTGAGAGTTTTCTAGGGCAAGCTTAACCAGCCCTAACAAACGCTTTAATTCAAAGGTTTCGCAACTTGATGAACCAAAAAGAGCCGGTAAGCCGTTAAGCGAATCAAACCAATTGGGTTTATTCGCCTCCATTTCAATGCCTACGCCAAAAGGGTCTAATGAACTGAGTTTGTTGGCGGCTAAACACAAAAGTTTAACAATCAGGTAAGTATAGTAAATTTCACCGGAACCATGCAATGTGCGTAAAAGGTGCGGGTTGCTTAAACGCTTGCGGATGAGTTCTTTTTTTGTAGCATCCACGGTAAGAGAGTGCAGCTGCCGTGGCTTACCGTTGTAAAGAACGTATTTTTCATTGCGTGGCCGGACTAACTCCGGGTTATCGTAAAAAGTAAAAACTTTTTTACCAAAAAAAAGCTCATTGAACTTTTCCGGGTAAAGGTCAAGATAACGTTCAATTAAATCTAAATTATAAGTCCAGTGGTCTGTCCAGAATCCTTCTACATGCTCAGCTTCCTGGGATTTTACAGAACAGCTAAGAATAATATCTAAAAGTTCATCATAAGAACCGGTAATTGCCATTTTGTTTGCTTCAACATAAAAGATAAGATCACCTGGAGTAAATGGTTTTTTAAAGAACCCTGAAAGTTTATCAATATCGCCTTGCTTAAACCAAGAACCGAGCAGGCTGTTTAGATCAACGTTATTATTTAAGAGGAAACTTTCACCTTTGATTACCAGTGGGTTAAAACCATCAGACTGAATCAGGTTCATAAAGAAAATTATGTTTTCGTCTTTAATCTCAGGGTTAAACCAAACATCATTGCGCCGATTTTGATTCATATCCCGGTAGTTACCGTTACCTTGAGAGAAATAGGTTGGGGCTAATACAAACTTATTGTAATCTCTTTCTAGATCACCGTGTTTACGGGAATACAGATAGAAGGTCGTCCCGTTTTTGAAAACTTTGGGATACCCGCCGCGCATAATGTTATCTAAATAAGTCTGGCCGGCATACAGGTCCAAGGCTTTGGAGCTGCTCAGCGTAGCAATATCATTTTTAAGTTTAGCGATAAGCTCATTGTTTTGGGTAAATTTCTTCTCAATGTATCCAAATTTCAGGATTTTTTTAACAGACTCATTTAGAGTTTTACGATCACGGGCCTGCCCGATTAATGAATAAAAAGTTTGGCCAGCCCCCGGAGATAGTTTTAGATTTAATAGCAGTAACGCACTGGGAGTTTTACTTCTGGTTATCTGTTTTTCCGGATAAGTAAAATTATTTTTAACGAGGAATAAAGAAGGATAAGAAAAATCCGTTACTGCTCCAAAAACAGCCTGGGGGTCTACAATCGGCCGAATGAGCTTTGTCGTGGTACCGTTAAAATTAAAACTTAAATAAAAATTACCTGCGTCAATATGCACCACTTCCGGCCGATCAGTTGGATCAACTTCCAATTTATAGAAGGGGATATCATTATCTAAATTATCAATATTCATCCAGGCTTCAATAGTCCGGCCAAGTTTTTTTAAAAAAAAGTTATTGGTACCGAAAGGAACAATCTGCGGTAAGCCGTCTATAAGCTGTATATTTTTAAGCTTATTTCCGGTATTCTCAACAGTTACTGTGCGGCTTAAGCCGGCATAAGTATCATTGGGGATATTAAAGTATTCAACTCTTGTTCTTATTCCTAAAGTATGATTTTCCTCCTCCAGGATTAATGCGCTTGAACTTATACGCATAGAATTAACAATATGGTATTTTAAATTGTTATAACCATTATGAAATGGTTCGTAATAGACGGATGTTTTTAGGGATCTTATTTTTATAAAAGTACGAAATCCCTGGCTGGAGACTAATTGCCAGGCTTTATTGGCGGGAAAAAACTCTAAAATAGCCTGGTCTTTATCTTTGGTACCAAAACTGGAAATGCACTGTCCACGGTTAACGTAGAAAACCCACATCGGGATTCCGTATTTACCGGCAATCCCGGGGAAGAAATTAGCGAAAGGCTTAGCGTAATTGTAATTTTCAATTACAAATTCGCCCTGTTTATTTAAATAATATTTAGCCTTTAATTGGTTAGTTTTAATTTTCATTTAAAATTAAGTTAATTACAAGTATTTTACACATTTTCATGGATTTGTCAACTCGAGATGTTGACTTTTAATAAAAGGGTGTTAAAATATTAAGAAATCTGGAGGTTAAATGTCCATAGATAAAGAAACAATCAGGCATGTTGCGCATTTAGCGCGTATCGAGTTGCAGCCTAATGAGTTAGACAAGCTTTCCGGAGAGCTGCATGAGATATTAGGTTTTATTGATAAGCTTAGCAATTTAAATGTAGAGCAGGTTAAGCCGACCAGCCATATTTTGCCCATCAGCAACGTGTTGCGGGAGGATATGCCTTGTGTTTCTTTAACCCCTCAAAAGGCCTTGGAAAATGCCCCGAGTAAAAAGGAAAACTTTTTCAGTGTCCCTAAAATAATAGAATAGCTATGGAATTAAATCAACTTACCGCTCACGAATTATTAGGAAAACTTAAAAATCACGAGACTTCCTCTGAGGCTATTCTGGGTTCACTTTATGCGCGTTTACAAAAGGTTGAGCCTAAGGTTAAAGCTTATGTCCGGAGTCAAGAGATAAAAAATCCCGACTTGAATTTCACTGCTCAGGGCTTTCTTGGTGGGCTACCGATTACAATCAAAGATAATATTTGTACCGAAGGGCTACCGACTGAATGTTGTTCAAAAATTCTTCAAGGCTTTCATCCGCCGTATGATGCCACAGTAATTAATAAATTAAAAAGAAGCGGTGCCGTAATTTTCCCATTAAAGGCGAACATGGATGAGTTTGCTTTTGGTTCATCTACGGAAAATTCATATTTTGGGCCAACACACAATCCCTGGAATCTAGACTGTGTTCCCGGAGGCTCCTCCGGAGGAAGTGCCGCTGCTGTAGCCAGCGATGAAGCAATCTGGGCCTTAGGAAGCGATACGGGTGGTTCAGTACGCCAACCGGCATCTTTTTGCGGGGTGGTGGGATTAAAGCCGACTTATGGCCGTATTTCGCGTTTTGGCTTAATTGCTTTTGCTTCTAGCCTGGACCAGATTGGCCCGATTACCAAAGATGTCCAAGACGCAGCAATTTTAACCGGAATTATCAGCGGGTATGATCCAAATGATTCAACTTCGGTAAATCAGGATGTCCCGGATTACACTAAAAGTTTAACCGGCGATATTAAAGGATTAAAGGTCGCTATACCTAAAGAATATTTTATTTCCGGGATGGACGCGGAAGTTAAAGCGATTATCGAAGAGGCGGTAAATAAACTTAAAAATTTAGGCGCACTTACTAATCCGGTATCCTTACCGCATACAGAGTATGCTGTGCCGGTTTATTATATTATCGCTACAGCTGAAGCTAGCTCAAATTTAGCCAGGTTTGACGGAGTACAGTATGGATATCGGGCGCAGTCAGATAACTTAATTCAGATGTATAAGCTGACTCGCGCGCAAGGTTTCGGCCAGGAAGCTAAACGCCGGATCACTTTAGGAACTTTTGTTTTATCGCATGGGTATTATGATGCGTATTATTTACGTGCTTTAAAGGTGCGCACACTGATTAAACAGGATTTTGATAAAGTCTTCGGGGATTTTGATTGCATCATTGCCCCGACATCTCCAACCAGCGCTTTTAAAATTGGCGAGAGGGTTCAGGACCCCTTAAAGATGTATCTTTCTGATATCTATACAATATCCGTAAATTTGGCGGGAATACCGGCGATATCTATTCCCTGTGGTTTTACAAAAAAAGGATTACCCGTAGGCTTACAGATTATGGCTAAACCCTTTAATGAAGAGCTGCTTTTTAGGGTAGCGCATACTTTTGAACAAAATACAGATTGGCATAAACTTAAACCCAAATTATGAAATACCAGACAGTTATCGGCCTTGAAGTTCACCTGCAGCTAAATACTAAAACCAAAGCATTTTGTGGTTGCTCAACGGATTTTGGGAAAGCTCCTAATTCTAATGTTTGCCCGGTCTGCCTGGGATTTCCCGGAACGCTTCCGGTTTATAATCGACAGGCCTTAAACTCCGCGATTAAGTTAGCTTTGGCTTTTGACTGCCAGATTCAAGAACATACTAAATTCGATCGTAAAAACTATTTTTATCCGGATTTACCGAAAAATTACCAGATTTCACAGTTTGATTTACCATTATCGCGTAATGGATATCTGGATATTTATACTCAAGATATCCCTACCCCCAAACGCATTGGGATTACCCGGGTGCATTTAGAAGAGGATGCCGGTAAACTGATCCATGAAACAGAAATAAGCCTGGTGGATTTTAATCGTACCGGAATTCCCCTGTTGGAAATCGTCAGTGAACCGGATTTAAATAGCCCGCAAGAGGCTTTTGATTACTTAACGAGTTTAAAAAGTATTATCGAATATTTAGATGTATCGGATTGCGATATGGAAAAAGGTTCTTTGCGTTGCGATGCCAACATTTCTTTGCGCCAGCAAGGAGCTAAAGAATTGGGTGTTAAAACCGAACTGAAAAATATGAATTCTTTTAAAGGGGTAAAAGATGCTTTAACTTTCGAGGTAGAGCGTCAAACGCAGCTCTTGGAAAGAAATCAGGAGATGATTCAGGAAACCCGTCTTTGGGATGACCAAAAAGGGGTAACGGTAACCATGCGTACCAAGGAAGGGGCAAAAGATTACCGGTATTTTCCGGATCCGGATTTAACCGTTTTCGTTATCGAACAATCCATGATTGCTCAAATAAAAGCGCAATTACCGGAACTGCCGCAACAGAAAATGCGCCGTTTTATTAAAGAGTATGGATTAGCGGAATATGACGCAAAGATTTTAGTAAGCTCTAAATCTGATGCGGAGTTTGCCGAAAGCTGTATTCAAGATTTCCCGGGTAAAGATAAAAAAGAGATGGTTAATTGGTTAATTGGGCCGTTGTTATCTGAAGCCAATTCGCGGAAAGTAAAATTACACGAATTAAATCTTAAGAAAAATGAATTGATCAACCTGATTGGTTTCGTGCAAAAGCAAGAGATTTCCTATCTTTGCGCCAAAAACGTATTAAGCCAATTGATTGAAACTGGAAAATCTGCTCAAGATTTGATTCAGGAAGGCAATCTGCAGCAGATATCTAACGCTGATGCGCTTACCCAGGTAATTGAAACGGTTATCGAAGAAAATGCAAAATCCGTAAGTGATTTTAAAGCGGGCAAGACCAATGCGCTTATGTATCTAGTTGGACAGGTAATGAAAAAAAGTTCCGGGAAGGCTAATCCCAAGGTAGTCGGGGAGTTAATAAAACGGAGGCTGAATTAATGCGTAAAAAGATATTTTTTGTTTTATTGTTTATTGCGTTTATATTGATCGGTACCCAGTTAGGTTTCTCAGATAATAAAAAGAAGGGTAACGACGCTTTGTATAAACAGGTGGAGATATTCTCCAACACCTTGGCAATTATTCAAAAGGAATATGTTACAGACACTAAAACTAAAGATTTAGTCTACGGGGCATTAAAAGGCATACTCGCTTCACTTGATGCGCATAGCCAATTCATGGATCCGGAAACCTACGAAGAATTAAAAGTTGATACCCAGGGCAAATTTGGCGGCTTAGGCATTGAGATTACCATTAAAGATGGTTTATTAACGGTAATTACGCCGATTCAGGATACTCCTGCCTGGAAGGCAGGGATAAAAGCCAACGATCATATTGTAAAAATTAATGATACCTTAACTCGCGAAATTTCCCTTACGGATGCGGTTAAAAAGATGCGCGGCAAGCCCGGTGAAATAGTTAATCTTACCATATTAAGGGATACGGAAAAAAAACTATTAGATTTTAAAATAACCAGGGATATTATTAGGATTACAGATATAAAATATGTACGTATTCTGGAAGAGGGAATTGGTTATATCCGGATCAGTGAATTCCGGGAAAATACCTATACGGAATTAAATAACGCTTTAGGCATGCTTTCCAAACAAGGGATGAAGGCGTTGATTATCGATTTGCGTAATAATCCCGGCGGGCTGCTGGATGTTGCGGTTAAAGTAACCGGGAAATTTTTAGGGCCGAATAAACTAATTGCTTATACCAAGGGCAGGCAAAAAAATCAGGATTTAGAATTCTTTTCTGCTGCTAAGAATACAAACTTCGAGTTACCACTGGCGATTTTAATTAATGAAGGTTCCGCTTCCGGAAGCGAAATTGTTGCCGGAGCTTTGCAGGATTATAAGCGCGCCATAATTATCGGAAAAAAGTCTTTTGGTAAAGGTTCCGTGCAAACAGTTATTCCCTTAGGAGATGGCGCAGCTTTACGTTTAACCACCAGTCATTACTTTACTCCTTCAGGTAAAATAATCCAAGGTAAAGGGGTTACTCCGGATATCCTGGTAGAAGAGAATAAACTTTTGGATACCACAGTCGGCCAGGTAGTAAGTAAAAAACCCGATGAGATATTTGAACAAATCCAGAATGATCGGCCGGCTAATAAATCACCAATCAAAGAAGCCTTTAATTATAAAACCGATGCACAGCTTATGCGCGCTATAGATGCTTTAAAAGTAATTCAGTTTTACAAGCAGGTTAAGTAGTTTAAAGGCAAATGAAAAATAAAACTTTTAAGTTTTTAGGGATTAGCTTACTTTTACTTGTATTTATTGCGCTCATTTTGTTCCCGCTTCATAAAAAAGCCCCGGTTAAGAAGATACTGTTGCTGCGCGGGCGAATCGCGATTGTAATCGATGATTGGGGGTATAGTTTAAATAACCTTCAGATTATTGAGCAGATAAAACAACCTTTAACCTGCGCAATTTTACCCGGTTTAAGAAATTCGAACACGGTTATGCAAAAATTAAATAATTTAGGTTTTGAAATAATTTTACATTTACCGATGGAGCCGAAAGAAACATTGAAATTAGAAAAGAATACAATTCTCTCCGGGATGACCGCTGAAGCAATTGAGAAAATTTTCGCGAAAGACCTATCCAGTGTGACTCTTGCTAAGGGGATATCGAATCATATGGGGTCACGCGTTACGGAAGACCTAAAAACCTGCGCCTTGGTGCTCTCGGAAGCAAAAAAACGCAAATTATACTTTTTCGATAGTTTTGTAACTAACCAATCCGCCTGTCCGGCTTTAGCTGAAAAAATAAAAATTAGGTTTGCTAAAAGAGATGTATTTTTAGATAATCAAAGTGATCCGGAGTACATAAAAAAACAACTGGTAAAATTAAAGAATTTGGCGAGAAGACAAGGCCTGGCCATTGGTATCGGGCATGACCGTAAAAATACCTTATTGGTATTAAAGAAAGTACTGCCCCAGTTGGAAAAAGAAGGTTATAAATTTGTTTTGCTTTCGCAGGTGGTGCAATGATTGTTTTAGGAATCGAAAGCTCTTGTGATGAAACCGGGGTAGCGATTGTTAAAGATGAAAAAAAGATTTTAGCTAATCTTGTGGCTTCCAGCCTAAAATTACATAGCCGCCATGGTGGGGTGATTCCGGAGATTGCCTCACGAATGCAGTTGGAAAGTATAGCCGGATTATTTACTGAGGCAATGAAGATTGCTAAAATAAAACCGGGACAGATTGATTTGGTTACGGTTACCACTCATCCCGGATTGCCCGGGTCACTGATGGTCGGAATCGCCTTTGCTAAAGCATTGGCCTTAAGTTTAGGTAAACCTATACTGGGAGTTAATCATATTTATAGCCATATTTATGCAAATCTGCTTTGCCACAGAAATATTAAATTGCCGGCAGTAGCCTTAGTCGTTTCTGGTGGGCACACCGCTCTTTTTTATATAAAAGATTTTTCTAAGATTCAACTGCTCGGGCAAACCCGGGATGATGCCTGCGGAGAGGCTTTTGATAAAGTCGCTAAGATTATGGGGCTTGGCTATCCGGGAGGGCCTTTAATTGAAAGAATGGCTAAAGGCGGAAATAAACATAAAATTAAATTTTCATGTTTGGGAGCTAATTCCCTATTGGATTTTAGCTTTAGCGGCATAAAAACTGCGGTTTTATATTATTTAAAAGATAAAAAAGCTAGCATTAAATTAAAAAAAGACCTGGCGGCTTCTTTTCAGGAGAGTGTTCTAAATGTTTTAGTAAAAAAATCACTGCTTGCCTGTAAACGAAAAAATGTTACACATCTTTTAATCGGTGGAGGAGTGGCGGCTAACCGCTGTTTGCGTCAAAAATTCATGGAGAGCGCTAAAATTGCGGGAATTAACTGCTTCTTCCCGGATATTAATCTTTGTATGGACAATGCTGCGATGATTGCCGGTTTTGGAAGCTGTCTGTATAGGCACAAAACAAGAAGTGGCCTTGATTTAAATATGTAATTAAAAGAGGAGGGGAAATGCCTACGGATTTACAGATGATTATACGTTTACTGTTAACTTTAGTTTTAAGCGGCTTAATTGGCCTGGAAAGGCAGGCACACCGAAGAGATGCCGGACTGCGTACACATATATTAGTCGCTTTGGGTAGCTGCCTTATCATGTTGACATCTCTATATGTTTTTGATATATATAAAGATCAGGTAGCCTTAGATCCCGTACGTATCGCTGCCGGAGTAGTTACCGGTATTGGTTTTCTTGGTGCCGGCACAATAATTCGGGAACCTGATGGAGTCAGGGGCTTAACTACGGCGGCTAGCCTTTGGGTGGTTGCGGGGATTGGTTTAGCGGTAGGAGTGGGCCTTAATAAAATTGCTATTTATACTACGATTTTAGTTTTAATTGTTTTGCATTTTTTACGCTATGTAGAAATGCCATTTTCAAAGGAGGATAAGCATGGCCTTTAAAAAAAATTTGGAAGAAAAAACGTTGGATGTTGATGCCGCAATGCAAGGGACCCTGAGCTTTAAGGATCCGGTTAATCTGCGGATTAATGGAAAATTCGAAGGCAGCCTGGACACCCGGGGTAATTTAACTATCGGCACTACCGCAGTAATTAACGCAGATATTATGGGTGATAATATTATTATCGGCGGCCGAGTCAAGGGTAAAATTACGGCTAAAGAAAGACTTACCCTTCTTCCGCAGGCAATCGTGGAAGGGCATATTTATCCGGCAAAGCTTAATATCGCCGAAGGTGCGGTTTTCCAGGGACAGTGCACTATGCTGCATGATTTTCTTAATTCTGAACAGCTGGCCAAATACCTGGAAGTAGAATTAAGCTTAATTATGGAATGGGCTAATTCCGGAAAAGTGCCGGCAAGCAAAGAAAATGATACCTGGAAATTTGAACGTAAAGCAATCGATTCCTGGGTCGCTTCAGGAAAAATCGCCAAATAAATTCAAGCAACTGTAAATAATTTATATTTTATAAAAAATGACTGAAGAAAAAATGCTTACGGTTAGGGATGTGGCAATTATGCTCGGTGTCTCGGAAAAAGACGTTTTGGATTTAACTGAGAATGGAATGATTCCCGGTTATAAAGTCGCGGGCGTCTATTTAAGATTTAAGAAAGAACAGGTTGAACAATACAAAAAAAACCAAAACCATTTAAAGCTTGGATCAACTAAGGAAGAGGCTGAGGGCTTAGGAAGTAAAATCGGTGATTTTTTTTATTTTAATGATTTTTATATTTTTGCCTTAATCTGCGTAGTTATTTTGGGATATCTGGTTTACCGGGGCCTATAGAACAATGAACGCGAGCAGGGGGTTCTGTGATTTAGGGTTTGCCAAAATTGATACAGACAGAAAAAAACGCAAGGGTTTTGCGGAAGTTATTTATTGCCCGGGAAAAGACCGCCTGCACTTAAAGAAGATTGCTAAGCAAATAATTGATTCCCGCGAAGACCTGCTTTTAACTAAACTGGATAAAACCACGTTTTCTTTTTTAAAAAAATCAATTCCGGTTTTAAAATATAACCCCCTGGCAAAAATTGGTTATTATTTAAGTAAGCCTAAAGCTTTATCACCGGGGCTGGTTCTGGTGGTTTCTGCCGGCACTGCGGATATTCCGGTAGCGGAAGAAGCCGCACAAACGCTGCTGGTTATGGGCAATCAGGTTGAAAAGCTTTATGACGTCGGTGTAGCCGGAGTGCACCGTCTGATGAATAATATTGATAAACTAAAGAAAGCCCGGGTAATTGTGGTCGTTGCCGGTATGGAAGGGGCTTTAGCGAGTTTAATCAGCGGACTGGTTAAAGCGCCAATTGTGGCTGTCCCCACTAGCTGTGGATACGGATCTAGCTTCTCTGGTTTGGCAGCACTTTTGACTATGCTAAATGGCTGTTCGCCGGGAGTAAGCGTAGTTAATATTGATAATGGATTTGGGGCAGGTTACTTTGCTAGTTTAATTAATAACACCCTGCGGTGAGACACCCGACGCTAAGAGAATTTACCCCGCCATATAGGAATGGGCGGGTACGCCGCCTCTGCGGCGATTGCGTGGGTGTGCCCCTCGTGGGCGGGAGATAACTATGGCGTTATCGGGTTTGGATATTTATAAGTTACTACCTAAAACAAACTGTCGTCAATGCGGCTTAGCTACCTGTTTGGCTTTTGCCATGCAGTTGGCTAAAAAAGCGCTACCGATTGAAAAATGCCCTTTTATAACGCTTGAGGCCAAAAGCACCCTGGAAGCACAGGCTTTACCGCCGATTAAATTAATTACTCTCGGGAATAATGAATCAAAATTTGATATTGGTAATGAAACAGTGATGTTTAGGCATGAAGAAAAATTCCGCAATCCAACCGGAATTGGTTTTATCATTGATGATAACCTAAGCGACTGCGAAATAATCGAGCGGCTTAAAAAAATTAATCAGTTAGAATTTGAACGTGTCGGCCAAAAACTTAACGTTAATCTGGTTGCTTTAAAACAAAATAAAGATGGGAAGCGGTATCTAGAGGCGGTTAAATTGCTCATAGATAATACTCTTTTACCGATTATGCTGATGAGCCGGGATTTAGCTGCTTTAAAAGAAGCGGCAGTGATCAGCCAAAAGCGCAAACCACTGCTTTATTCTGCTGGAGAAGAAAATTTCGCGCAAATCGGTGCCCTGGCTAAAGAATTACAATTACCGCTGGTAGTAACCGCGCAGGATATTGATCATCTGGGCCAATTGACTTTAAAACTTAATGACTTAGGGGTAAGCGAACTGATCTTAGATTCAGGGATGAAACCTACCGCCGATAAAATTTGGGATTTAACACAATTGCGCCGGCAGGCACTTAAGAGATCGAATCGCGCCTTGGGTTATCCCAGCTTGGCAATTGTTGAAAAAACTGACCCCTATGAAGAGGCAATCGAGGCAAGCGCTTATATCGCTAAATATGCCGGAATTGTTCTAATTAAAGGCCTGGCTACCTGGGAGATTCTTTCAATTTTGACCTTGCGGCAGAATATCTATACTGATCCGCAGAAACCTTTACAAATTGATCCTAAGCTTTATACTATCGGCCAAGTAAGCCAGGATTCTCCGGTTTTAGTTACCACTAATTTTTCCTTAAGTTATTATACTGTTTTAGGAGAAGTAGAGAGTAGTAAAATACCTGCATATATTTTAAGCGTAGATACTCAAGGGATGTCGGTGCTCACTGCCTGGGCGGCGGAGAAATTTAATGCCGAGTCGATTACAAAATCATTGGATAGCTTTGGGGTACAAAAGGTAGTTGGGCATAAGAATTTAATTATTCCCGGTTATGTTGCCATGATCAGCGGTGACCTAGAAGATCAATCAGGGTTTAAAATAATTGTGGGCCCAAAAGAAGCAGCCGGGATCCCCGCATTTTTGAAAAAACTTAATTAAAAAACAGGGTTCTTAAACCTATGCAAAAATTTAAAATTAACTTTCTTCCGGATAATAAAAGTATTCAAGTCGAGAAAGATAAAACTATTCTTTCGGCGGCTATTTCTGCGGGCGTGTTTATCAACTCTACTTGCGGTGGAGATGGAATTTGCGGAAGATGTAAAGTAGTTGTTCAACAGGGGCAAGTTAAAAGCCAGCCCAACGGGATAATCACTACGCAAGAGAAAAAAAATAATATTTATCTAGCCTGCCTAACTACGGTACAGAGTGATTTAGAGGTTCTGATTCCGGATAGCTCGCGGCTTAATTTTGACAAACTTACTCCGGAGGAATTGGACGAGCGGTTAAGCGGCTTATATTCGAAAGCTGAAGATATCCAATCTACACAGGTAAAATTTGAAGACAAAGTTTTTAAACATTCACCGTTTTCCACAAAATTGTATTTGGAGCTTCCGGAACCTTCACTTAACGACAGTATCAGCGATTTGGAAAGATTATACCGGTCTTTGCGCAGCTTAGGAGAATTCCCGGTAGTGGCTACCGGCTTATTTAATATTCGTCAGCTAGGTGAATTATTGCGCGACTATGCCTGGAAAGTTACCGTTACTTTAGGCCGGCGCAATGATACAGTTGAGATTGTTCTCATCGAGCCAGGAGATACAACCGACAAAAATTTCGGACTTTGCTTTGATATCGGTACTACGACCATCTCGGGGCAATTGGTAAATTTAAATTCTAAAAAAATTCTGGGAACCAAAGCTACTTATAACCAACAGGCAGCTTTTGGAAGCGATGTAATTACCCGCATAGTCTATGCCGCTAAGACTGATGGTTTAGAAAGATTGCATACCGCTGTTGCGGATACGATGAATCAAATTATCCAGGATTTAGTCAGCGAACATGCAGTTGACCTTAACGATGTCAACTGCATTGTCTGTTCGGGAAACACGACGATGATTCATTTGCTTTTAAGCATGGATCCGGCGCATATCCGCCGCCAACCATATGTTCCTACGGCAAATTTTCTTCCGGTTTTGCGCGCCGCCGAAGCAGGAATAAACATTAACCCTAGAGGGTTACTCAGTTGTGTTCCCGGGGTTTCTAGCTATGTTGGCGGGGATACCACCGCCGGAATTTTATCCAGCGGTATATACCAAAAAGAAGAGCCCTGTATTTTAATTGATATCGGAACAAACGGTGAGATTGTTTTAGGTAATCGGGATTTTTTAGTTGCCTGCGCAGCATCGGCTGGCCCGGCTTTTGAGGGCAGCGGAGTTACCAGCGGCATGCGCGCAAGTAGCGGAGCAATCCAAAAAATAAGTATTAATCCGGATGATTTTAGCGTTAAATATTCGACGATTCAGGATAAATTGCCTCGGGGCATTTGCGGATCAGGTTATATCGATCTTTTAAGCGAAATGTTAAAGTCCGGAATAATTGATAAAAGCGGAAAGATTAAGGTTACCGGCAAACGGATCCGTTCAACGGATAATGGCCGTGAATTTGTGGTTTGTTTTAAAGAAGAAACCCAGGCGCAAGCAGATATCGTGATTAGCGAAGCCGATATTGAAAATCTTAAACGTTCTAAAGGGGCGATCTATTCAGCTACGGCTATTCTCGTTAAACATTTAGCATTGGAATTTTCCGCCATCTCCAAGATATTTATCGCCGGAGGATTTGGTACCTACCTGGATATTGAAAAAGCCATCAGTATCGGATTGTTACCGGACTTAGAGCGTTCTAAATTTATTTTCATCGGTAACAGTTCTTTAGCCGGTTCCCGGGAGATACTTTTATCCAGCCAGGCGATGTCCATGGCGGATGGATTAGCCCATAAGATTACCTATTTTGAATTATCCGTTGACTCAGGGTACATGGAAGAATACAGCCAGGCGTTATTTTTTCCGCATACGGATTTGACTAAATTTCCTACGGTGAAGTTTTAAATGGGGTATGTCATCGCGTTGGCCGGAAAAGGCGGTACGGGAAAAACTACAATCGCCGCTTTAATCGTGCGCGCCTTAAAAGAGAAAAAAATGGGTTCCGTGTTAGCCATTGACGCAGACCCGAATAGTAATTTAGGAGATGTCTTGGGTGTGCCAATGGGTGATAATGTTGGCGCAATTCTCGATAACATATCGGCAAAACCGGATAAAATTCCGGCCGGAATGGCCAAAGAACGTTTTATCCAACATCAAGTTCAAGCGGCCATCCAAGAAGAGGACGGTTTTGATTTATTAAGCATGGGCAAACCTGAAGGCCCTGGCTGCTATTGTTACGTAAATAATGTTTTACGGGGCCTGATGACTAAACTGATTAAAGATTATGATTATATAATTGTAGACAACGAAGCCGGATTAGAACACTTATCCCGGCGTACTACGCGTTTTGCGGATATATTGATTGTGGTATCGGACGCCTCTTGTATAGGCTTAAAATCCGCGAAAAGAATTATGGAATTAGTCAATACCTTAAAATTTGAAGTTAAAAAAAGTTTTCTTTTAATTAACCGTTTTAAACCGGATATACAAAAAGATAAAATTAAGGAAACCGGTTTGGATTATTTAGGCAATTTGCCGCTGGAGCCGCAAATTGAGCAGGACAGCTTGCTGGGTAAATCAATTTTTGATTTGAAATCAGATTCACAGCTTTTAACGGCACTTAATTTATTGGGAGATCAAATATGGAAACACCATTAGTGCTTGAGAAGTGGCCGGGAGTAATTTCCACTGTAATTATTGGAGCTAAAAAACAAGAGGGTGGCTCCCGCAGTAATACTATAAATATCGGCGGAGAAAACACCATGCCCTTATTATTTAAGGAAGGCGCTCTTCCCCATAAACCCAAGATTGCTTTTGAAATTTGGGATATTGCTCCGTTTGACTTTGATCAGGAACTAACCGCCGCCTATGGCCAGGCAATCAATGATCCTTTGGCTTGGGCGGATATCTGCGTTAATAAATACAAAGCGGAATTGCTCTGTTTAAAAATGCAGGGGACACACCCAGATTTTGGTGATAAAAATCCTGAAGATGCTGCAAAATTTATTTCTACATTATTAAGTAGAGTTAATGTTCCTTTAATAATTATTGGAAGCGGGGATGATACAAAGGATAACCTGGTTATGCCGGCCTGTTCACAGGCAGCTAAGTCAGAGCGCTGCCTGATTGGTTGCGCGGTACAGGATAATTATAAAACTTTAGTCGCCAGCGTATTAGCTGACGGACATAGCATTATTGCGGAAAGCCCGATAGATATTAATATTGCCAAGCAGTTGAATATTTTAATTTCTGATATGGGATTAAACTTAGAGCGTATTGTGATTAATCCCACGATTGGAGCATTAGGCTATGGTTTAGAGTATGCTTATTCCATTATGGAGAGGGCCAGGCTGGCTGCTTTGTCTGGAGATAAAACTTTAGCTTCGCCGTTTATCTGCTTTGTCGGCCAGGAGGCCTGGAGAACCAAAGAGGCAAAAACTAGCCCAGAACAGGGAATTATCTGGGAGACGCTTACCGCCACCAGCCTTATTCAATCCGGAGCGGATATTTTGGTTATGCGCCATCCTAAAGCAGTACAAAAAGTAAGTAGTTATATAGAAGCATTATTCAAAGACACCCCGCGTAAGTAATTATACCCCGCCCAATAGGAAGGGCGGGTACGCCGCTTTCTGCGGCGGTTGTCTAGATAGACAAGGAGTAGAGATGTTTATTATCGGTGAGCTGATTAACGGGATGTATGCGAATATCGCTTTGGCGCTCAAAGATCATGATAAAGTAGCCGTACAAAAATGCGCCTTAGAACAAATTGCTAGTGGTGCCGATGCGCTGGATGTATGTTGTGGACCAGCTTCTAAAAATCCGTTAATTGATCTGCCCTGGCTGGTAGAAGTAATTCAAGAAGTAACCGATAAACCGCTTTGTCTGGATTCGAGCAAGCCTAAAGTTATACAAGAAGGCCTAAAAGTTGCTAAAAATAAAATTATAATTAATTCTACGACCGCGGATAAAGAAAAGCTAGAAACACTTATTCCACTAGCGATGCAATATAAAGCCAAACTTATCGGAATAACCATTAATGCCAAAGGTATTCCGCAAAATAAAGATCAACGCCTGGAGTTGGCGGCAACAATTATTACGTGTGCTCATGAGTTAGGATTTCCTATTGAAGATCTTTATCTTGATCCAATCGCAATGCCAGTTAACGTGGCGCAAAACCAGATTAAAGATATCTTGGAAGCGATTACTGAATTTAAAATGATTTTTAAACCTAGCCCAAAAACAATTGTCGGTTTAAGCAATGTTTCTCAAGGTACTAAACTACGTAGCTTAATTAATCGCGCATTTTTGACGATGGCTGTTGCATCTGGGTTAGATTCTGCTATACTTGATCCTCAAGATAAAGAATTGATGGACACATTAATTACTGCTGAGCTTATTTTAAATAAAAATATTTATTGTGATTCGTATTTAGAGGCTTACCGAAAGAAATAAAATGGCTAAAAACGAGATACTCAAAGATATTTTTAGAGCAAATGGGTTTGTAAAAAGCTTTCTGGTAGCCGCACGCGGTATTTTTTATCTTTTTGTTTACCACCGTAATATGCGCCTAATCTTTATTTTAGGTATACTGGCTTTTATATCTGGGATATACCTTAAATTAAAAGGCATTGAGTTGGTTGCCCTGTGTATTACTATTACCTTAGTTTTTATGGCAGAAATATTTAACACCGCGATAGAAATGATGATGAATGTGTTTACAGAAAAATACAACGTTAAAATTAAATTGATTAAAGATATTGCTGCCGGAATTGTCGTGCTTACTTGTTTAAATGCTATCGCTGTCGGATATACGCTTTTATTAAGGAAATTATAAATGAACCCTTCTATTCTGATTAAGGCTTTTTTGATTCTTTCCGGGGTTTGGAATTTATTTGATGGAATTATTTCAATAAAATTAGAGAATTTAGGCCATACTAAACTTTCCGATTTAGCCAGATTAGCCAGGTCGCTTATTGGAATAGGCCTGATATTGATTGGGTTTTACTTAAAATAATATAGTTTATTTGGCGGAGTAGCTCAGCCTGATAGAGCACGCGGCTCATACCCGCTTGGTCGGTGGTTTAAATCCACTCTCCGCCACTAAAGTCACCAGGGGCAGTCCTGCGAGGGGAAACTTTAATGATTTCTGAAAATATGTATAAGACAATCGTTGAGAATGCGAATAGTATTATTCTCTTGATGGATACTCAGGGCAGAATTACCTTCATCAACCAATTCGGGCAAAGATTTTTTGGCTATTATGAGAAAGACCTCCTGGGTAAGAGCGTGATTGGCACAATTGTATCTGAAAAAAACTTATCCGGGAAAGATTTAGTTAAAATGATTTCCGATATCGTCGATAATCCGCAGAGGTATTCCGTGAATGAAAACGAGAATATGCGCAGTAATCAGGAGCGGGTATCTATTTTATGGACGAATAAAGCGATTATTGGCTACGACGGAAGTATTCAGGAAATTCTTTGTATTGGTAACCAAACAAACAAATAACTATCTTTCCGAAATCTTCTTGGCGAGTTTTTCCACAATCAGTGAAGTAAGCACAAATACACCCGCCTCAGTAATTACTGTTGCCAACGCCGCCCCGACATAAGAAAATTGATAAATGAGTATGAATATGAGCGGTAAACCGCTAAGTGCGGCAGCAATATGAATTTTAGCATAGAGATCCTGTTTACCGCAAACCAGCAAAAACTGCACCTTAAAGTTATTCGCTCCCACAAAGAATACCGCAATTAACAGAAGGCGTAAAGCCAAAACTACTTCCTGATAAGCAGCCCCGCAGGCAAGATTAATAATCCAAGGAGCAATAAAATAAGCAATCGGCAGGCTGATCACAAAACCTAAGGTTATGCCGTCCTGAATTCGATACATTATGGCTACTGCCCGTTGCCTATTTCTAGCAAAAACTTTACTAATCCTGGGATATACTGCTCGAGTAAACGAATCCATGGGAAAGGTTTGAATAACATTGGCGATTCTTTCGGCTAATGAATAATAGCCGGTAAGCACATTGTTGGTCAACAGGCCTACGGCAAAAACCCGGCTGGTGGTATAGATATTTACCGCTAAAACAGAAATAAAAATATCCCAGCCGGTTTTAAGTTCCCTTTTTATATCCACATATTTCTGTAAAATAAATTCCAGTTGAAATTTCCTGAAAGCTATATAAAGCCCAAGCACTCCGCTGACAATCGATAGTAATGAACCGAATAACGGCACGAGCAGGTAGTCTTCAGGAGTATTGATAAAAATAAAAATAAAAATTGCATAAACTATCCCGCTAACCACATTAACTACGGCGATATAGCTCATTTTTTCTTTTCCTTGGAAAAACCATACCGGGAATAAAGTACTGCCAATTACGGTTCCAAAAGATAACAGATAAACCATCCAGTCAGATCTGAATCTAGGGACAAAATATAAAACAGCGCCAAGAACAATTAAGCTGATTGCCGCAAAAATAAGCTTTACGGTCATAACTGAAGAGAATAAGGCGCTAACTTTGTTGTTCTTATGTTCTCCGATTAAGGCAATCGTTCGGGTGGCGGATAAACTAAAACCATAATCCGTTAAAATCATAAAATACTGCACCAGGCTTTGCGCAAAAGCAATTAAGCCGAATTTTTCTATCCCGATTACCCGGATAAGATAAGGAAGGACAACTAAAGGCAGGATATAGCTAATTCCCTGGAGCGTAGTGAGGGAAATAAAATTTTCCAGGACAATCTTTTTTTCTTTATGGGTGACTATTTTAGCAGCCATGAATATCAATTTACACTTTAAGCAGAGTAAAGTCAACTTTTTCTTCATTGTAGAGTAAATTTTTTTATGATAAGATAAATCCAGGATGAAAAAATTTGAAGAAACAATTAAAAAACACAACCTGATCCAAAAAAAGGATAAAATTTTAATCGGAGTTTCCGGCGGGCCGGATTCACTGGCTTTGCTTTTACAGCTTTTTAATTTAAAATCAAAACTGGGATTAACTTTACATATTGCGCATTTTGATCACCGGTTAAGAAAAGATTCCGGAGCGGATGCCGTTTTTGTTAGAAATTGGGCTAAAAAACTTAACCTTCCTATAACCATCAAACAGATTGACCCCAAACGGCTGCAGAAAAAAGGTTCTCTTGAGGAAATTTGCCGCGACGCAAGATTGGATTTTTTTATTAAAACCGCAAAAACAATAAGTGCGAATAAGGTCGCTTTAGGGCACAACCTTGATGACCAGGCAGAAACGGTATTAATGCGCTTATTGCGCGGTACCGGTTTATCCGGTTTATCCGGAATATCCGCCAGCAGGGTTATTCAAAGTGTTGTGTTTATCCGGCCGTTACTTAAAACAACACGAAGCCAAATCGATAAATTTTTAAAAAACAAGGGTTTAAAACCGCGCATCGATTCAACTAACCGGGAAGATATTTTCTTGCGCAATAAGATCCGCCACCGCCTAATTCCTTTGCTAAAAAATAAGTATAATATTAATATCTTAAAAGTATTGGCAAATCTGGCAGAGAGTGTTTCTTATGACTACGAATACTTAGATCGAGTTGCTCAAAAAAGCTTAAAGGGTAACCCTTTACGGCTTAATCTTAAAAAAATTGTAAAATTGCATCCGGCAATCCTGCGCCTTAAGCTGCGCCAAAGCATATCCTGTATTCAGGGAGATACGCGGAGAATAAGTTTTCAGCATATTAAAGAACTTGAAGATCTAATTTTTAACCGTCCGAGCGGATCAATTGTTGACCTGCCTAAAGGAATTTGTATCCAGAAATCCCGCAAAACCCTGCATTTCATTAAGCGCTAAATCTATAAAATACTTGATTTTACATAATTTTCAAGATATAATAAAAAATCTAAATTCGCTTTATAGAAGAAACTGCTGGTAGTTGTTTGTCTTTTAAAACTTAAAACCGGAGAAAATACATGGCTACGCAAAAAAACTCTAACCCCAATAAAACCAATATCATAAAACGTTTTCCTTTCGGTTGGTTGTTGGTTTTCTTTTTATTAATCATGTTGGTGAACTCTTTTAGCAATATTCCCGTTACCGGTATTCCTAAAGAAATCAGCTATAGCCAGTTTTACCAAACATTAAAAAGTAATCCTGAAAGTATAAAAAAAGTAACGAAGACGGAAAATATGCTCCAGGGGGATTTTTCGGATAATTCCAAATTTTTTGTGAATATCCCCGAGAATGATCCTGAGATGCTTAGTTTGATGCGGCAGAATTTAAAGAGTTTTGAAATTAAACCGGCGCGGACATTTTGGGTGACCTTGCTCTTTAATTTAGGGCCGATATTATTGCTTATCTTTTTTTGGTGGATGATGGCCGCCCGCGGAGAACAGTTAGGCTCAAGAATCATGTCATTCGGAAAGGTTAAATCTAAAATTCAGAGCAATAATGAAAAGGCTACTTTTGATGATGTCGCGGGAGTGGATGAAGCTAAAGAAGAGCTTAAAGAAGTAATTGAATTTCTTAAAGACCCTAAAAAATTTCAAAAATTAGGTGGCAAAATTCCCAAAGGAGTGCTTTTAGTCGGCCCGCCGGGATGCGGCAAAACTTTAATTGCCCGGGCAGTTGCCGGAGAAGCGAATGTGCCTTTTTTTAGCATATCTGGCTCTAATTTTGTCGAGATGTTTGTCGGAGTAGGAGCCAGCCGGGTAAGAGATTTATTTGATCAGGGCCGCAAAGCCGGGGTAGTTTCAGGTAAAGGAGCGATAATTTTTATTGATGAAATTGATGCTGTCGGACGTTTACGTTTTTCCGGAATTGGCGGAGGCAATGACGAACGCGAACAAACCCTTAATCAGTTATTAGTAGAAATGGATGGATTTGACGGCCAACAAGGCCTCATTTTGATCGCCGCCACTAATCGTCCAGATACGCTGGATCCGGCACTTTTACGTCCCGGAAGGTTTGACCGCACGATTATTATAAACCTGCCGGATATTAAGGGGCGTGAAGAGATACTTAAGGTACATACGCGCAAAATTAAGCTTGCGGAATCGGTTAATTTAAAATCTGTAGCCAGCCAAACCCCGGGTTTTTCCGGAGCAGACCTGGCTAATCTTTGTAACGAAGCAGCATTGATGGCTGCCCGTAACAATAAAGAGGCCGTGGAAGAAATTGATTTAGATAAATCCGTGGAAAGAGTGTTAATGGGCCCGGAAAAAAAGAGCCATATTATGTCCAAGAAAGAGAAGGAAATCACTTCTTTACATGAATCCGGGCATGCTTTGCTTTCTTTATTATTACCGGAAGTTAATCCGTTAAAAAAAGTTTCTATTATTCCGCGCGGATTGGCTGGCGGGTATACTTTTACCCCACCATTGGAAGACCGGCATTATTGGACAAAAAAAGAACTACTGGCAGAGATTACCATGATTTTAGGAGGCAGGGCTTCCGAAGAACTAAATTTAAGCGAAGTGACTACCGGAGCGCAAAATGATTTAGAAGTAGCTACCGGTATGGCCAGGCGCATGGTTACTCAATTCGGTATGTCTAAACGGCTGGGTAATCTGACTCTCGGCAGGCGGGAAGGTCTGGTATTTTTAGGCCGCGATATCATGGAAGAAAAAAATTATAGCGATCAGACGGCGCACATTATTGATGAAGAGGTAAAAGAAATAACCGATCATGCCTATAAGAATGCCATAGAACTGTTAAAAAACAACCAGGATAAACTTAAGCTTCTTTCAAATTCACTTTTAGAAAAAGAGGTCTTAAGCGGCGAAGAGGTAAAAAAAATTCTGGGCATCGAGAAAAGCGACCTGGTTTAAATAAATGCGTATTTTCCGTTTTAATTCCTTAGAGGAAGTAAGAAAAATTTTTCATGAGATTGGTGTTGATCCTTACGGGGCCAAAATCATGTTACCTAAGGTGAGTACCTTTTTAATCCGCCTCACGGCCTTTAATAACATCGCCGCCAATATCCTTAAACAAGAAATGCTTTCTTTAGGAGCGGAGGCGGCAATTGCCAGAGGCGCACTTACCGGCAAAACCAAGAAAACCGATATTCTTTTAATTGGCCAACTTGCCCAATTTAACGCTTTAGCAAATAAATTAAAGATTCAGCCGTTTGGCCTGCAGAAACTGGCTGAGGAACTAGATGAAAATATAAAAAATTTTACTAAAAATAATTTCGGCTTACCTTTAAAAAATGGTTTTTTAAATTTAAGTAAAGAAACTCAAATTATGGGTATTATTAATTTAACGCCGGATTCATTTAGCCATGACGGCTTATACCAAAAGTTTAATAATAATTATCCTGATTTAGCTTTAAAAAAAGCGCAAACGTTAGTGGCGGACGGAGCGAATATTATTGATCTTGGCGGAGCATCTAGCCGTCCGGGAGCAAAAAACATAAGTATAAAAGAAGAATTGCGCCGTACTATCCCCATAGTAAAATTACTAGCGAAAAAAATCAGGGTACCGATTTCTATTGATACAACTAAACCGGAAGTCGCTAAGCGCGCTTTAGATGCCGGCGCGCAAATCATCAATGATATCTGTGGATTAAGAGACAAACGGATGATTAAAGTAGCTGCCCGATATAAAGCCGCGGTAATAATTATGCATATGTTAGGAAGGCCCGCAAATATGCAAAAAATAATTGCTTATGAATCCCTAATTGAGGATATTATTCTTTACCTTAAAAAATCTATTTTATCCGCGGTTGCCGCCGGGGTTAAACCTGATAAAATAATTATCGATCCGGGCATAGGATTTGGTAAAACACCGGCGCATAATCTTACAATAATAAAACATCTGGCAGATTTTAAGGTTTTAGGCAAGCCAATACTTATCGGCCCTTCCAGAAAATCTTTCATTTCTAAGGTTTTGAGGGGTAATTCGCAAAGTCAAACTACGGGTACTCTGGCGACCTGTGTAATAGCCGCCGAACACGGGGCAAATATTGTGCGCGTGCACGATGTAAAAGAAGTAAAGCAATCCTTAAAAATGGTGGAAGCGGTGAAAAAATGTTAGGCTATAATTTGATTCTTTATTGGAAACCGGCAATCGAAATCGCCATCCTTTGGTTTCTTATTTACCAGATTATGCTTTTTTTTGAAGGTACCCGAGCGCTGCAAGCTTTACGCGGTATTATCATACTTTTGCTTGCTTTTCTTATTTTTAAAAAATTTAATTTTCTGGTTTTAAGCTGGTTATTTGAAAAACTCTTTGGAATATCCGTAATTGCGATATTGATAATCTTCCATCCGGAAATCAGAATGGGCTTAGCACAGATAGGCAAACGTCAAATATTTAAAAGCAGCCTAAAGGACGAAGAAATTATCCTGCTTAGCCGACAAATCGTAGAAGGCTGCGAAAACTTAGCGAAAAATAAATTAGGGGCTTTAATTGCCATTGAGAAAGACGATTCTTTGGTTGCTTATATCCAAAGCGGAGAGGCTATCGATTCACGCGTTTGTGCAGATTTAATCGAAGCAATTTTTACCCCGAACAATCCGCTGCATGACGGCGGACTGATTATTAGCCACGGTAGGATTGCTGCCTGCGGATGTATTTTTCCCTTAGCCATAAATCAAGAATTAAGCCGGGTTTTTGGTACACGGCATCGGGCAGCACTGGGCTTAAGCGAAGAGACTGACGCCATATTAATTGTAGTTTCTGAAGAAAGGCGTGATATGTCTATAATTTACCGAAGTAAATTTTACAAAGATTTAGGCGCTGCGCAGTTAGAGGCAAAAATTAAAGAGCTACTTAAAACAAAAGAGAATGCATAAAAACGAAAAAAATATTTTTTCCCGGATTACTTGTTTAATTTCTACCCATCCGTGGTTGAAACTTATTTCTTTATTTTTAGCAGTAATCGTCTGGTTTTATGTAAAGGGTGAAAGGATATAAAATAAAACCTATGCCTAGATTAGGAGTAAATATTGACCATGTCGCAACTTTACGCCAGGCACGCAACGGGAATTTACCTGACCCTATTTATGCGGCGTTTTTGGCTGAACAGGCCGGTGCCCAGAGTATCGTGGCGCATTTAAGAGAAGACCGCCGGCACATTCAGGATAAAGATATCCGGCTTCTGCGAAAAAGAATCAAGACTAAACTTAACCTGGAGATGTGTACCGCGCCTGAGATTGTAAAAATTGCCTGTTCAATCCGGCCTTGCCAGGCAACCCTGGTGCCCGAAAAAAGGCAGGAACTAACCACCGAAGGCGGATTAAATGTATCCGCTAACTTTAAAGCAATTAGCAAAACAATAAAAAAATTAGAAGCAGCTGATATTCAGGTAAGTTTATTTATTGATCCAGACAAAAATCAGGTTAATGCTGCTAAGAACGCCGGCGCAAAAATCATTGAGTTGCACACCGGCCGTTATGCATTAGCAAGAAATTCCCGGCAAAAAGAAAAATTTTTTAACCAGTTAAAACACGCCGTAGATTATGCCCGAGCTTTAGGGTTAACCGTAAATGCCGGACACGGACTTGATTATGCCAATGTTAAGCGAATCGCCCAGATCCGGGGAATAGAAGAACTTAATATCGGTTATTCCATTATTTGCAAAGCCTTATATGTAGGGTTATTTACGGCAGTTAAAGAAATGCGGGAGTTAATCAGCTAATGATTATCGGGACAGGTGTGGATATCACTGAAGTGCGGCGTATCCGTTTAGCTGTGGAAAAATGGGGAGATGATTTTTTAAAACGTATTTTTACAAAAGCGGAAATAAAAAACGCTAAAGCTAAAACTTCTTTTTATCAGCATTTAGCCGGAAGATTCGCTGCCAAAGAAGCAATCTTTAAAGCAGCAGGAGATAGCCAGCTTTCCTGGCAGGATATTCAAATTCATAATGATCAAGAAGGTAAGCCCGTTTGTATATTCTTAAACGGTAGAGGTAAAGATATTAACGTGCATATTTCTATTTCACATGTTAAAACTTATGCGGTTGCCAACGCAGTTATTACACAGAAAACTTAATTCCCATAAAGGGGACTATGGGCGTATACTCATTTTGGCCGGCTCAAACAGATTTTCCGGTGCGGCTTTACTGTGCGCCGAATCAACATTACGCGCAGGAGCGGGAGCCGTCACCGTAGGTATACCGGTAAGCATTAATCTGGCTTTTATTAAAAATAAAACAAAAGAAGTGATGACCTTCCCGCTGCCAGAGACTAAAACAGGAAAATTAAGTTTATCGGCATTTTCTAAAATTAAACATGCTCTTAAAAATACTGACGTTTTGATAATCGGTCCAGGCTTAGATAATCATAAATCAACTTACGCGTTGGTAAGAAGAATAATTAAAGCCTCCAATCTGCCGATGATCATTGATGCCGATGCGCTTAATGCCCTTAAAGGCCATCTGGAATTACTTAAAGAATATAAAGGAAAAATTATCTTAACTCCGCATGTTAAAGAGATGGCCGGCCTTTTCAAAGTTGAGGTTAACTTTATAAAGAAAAATAGGAAATTGGTTGCGAAAAAGTATGCGAAAGATTATAATAGTATAATTATCCTTAAGGGGCATGGCAGTATCGTAACTGATGGAAAAAAGAAATTTTATATAAATAAAACCGGGAATCCCGGAATGGCCACGGCTGGAAGCGGAGATGTGCTCAGCGGCATTGTGGGTGCTTTTTTAGCCCAAGGATTAGATGCTTTTAATGCGGCAAAATACGCAACGCATATTCATGGCTTAGCCGGAGATATCGCCGCTGAAGATAAAACACAAATCGGATTAATCGCGTCGGACATTATTAGCCGGATTCCGGATGCGCTAAAGATTTGCAGTTAGTGCCGACGTAGCTCAGTTGGTAGAGCGGCTGTTTTGTAAACAGCGGGTCGGGGGTTCAAATCCTCTCGTCGGCTTTTGATAGATAAAATGGGCAGGTACCCAAGTGGCCAAAGGGGACAGACTGTAAATCTGTTGCACCTGTGCTTCAAAGGTTCGAATCCTTTCCTGCCCACCATTTGATAATTTATAATAGGTATCGCGGGAGTAGTTCAGTGGTAGAACAATAGCCTTCCAAGCTATGAATGGGGGTTCGATTCCCCTCTCCCGCTTAAGATGCAACTATGGATAACAACATAAAAGATATATTTTTTAGCTTAATAGAGAATGCCGCGGTATTGGCACTTTATTTAGACCATAATGGAAATATTCTTCTTTGTAATAAGAAAGCTAAAAGCGTAATTGGGCTTAAAACTCCACAGATCATTGGGAAAAATTGGCTTGAGGTGTTATTCAGAGATACAAATACTACCATGAAAAGAGATATGTTTAAAGCGGTGTTGGACGATGCTTTAACCTATAAAAGGCCAAGGGATTTTGAATGCCATCTCCCGGGTAATCAGGGAAATTTACGCCTGATCTCCTGGAATATCACTCCCATTCTTGACAAAAATGACCAAATTCAGGGAAGCGTAATGTTTGGCCAGGATATCACCGAGATCCAGGAACGTGAAAATTCAGTTAAAAAAATCGATGACTCCTTAAAAAATATTCTTTCCAGCATTAGTGAATACGCTTTATATGTAATTAATCTAAACGGCCTGATTACTTATTTTGGAATGGGTTGCGAAACGATGTTCGGCTACCGCAAACCAAAAATCATCTTTAAACACGTAAGCATCCTGCATAATATCAATAAAAATGTCTCTGAGCTCGAGATGATTCTAGAGCGTGTGCGTCTATTTGGTAAACATGAATTAGAAATAGAGCTGTTTACTAAAGCTGGCGTGGCTATTCCGGTGAGATTAACGGTCAATCAATTTTTAGATGCCAGCGGCAAGCTAACCGGCTATATATTTATCGCTAAAGATATAACCGAGACAAAAAAACTGGAATACCAGGTATTTCAGGCAGAAAAATTAGCCGCTTTAGGGCAGCTCTCCGCCGGAATGGCCCATGAAATTAACAACCCTCTTTTTGTGATCTCAGGAAGGTTAGAGATACTTAAACAGGAAGCGCTTGCTCCAAAGCTTAAGGAAACAATTAATTTAATCGACTCCCAAACTAATCGTATACGTAAATTAGTGGATCGAATTTTAAAGTTCGCCCGTAAATCAACCCTCGCCTTAGAAGCGGTGGACATTAATGAAATTATTGAACTAGCTTTACCCCTAATCAATCATAATATATCACCCTCTGTTAAAGTTGAAATTAAAAAATCATTTGAAAAAGATATGCCGAAAATTTCGGGCGATGCTGACCAATTAGAAGAAGTTTTTTTGAATATAATTATCAATGCCTATCATGCCATGCCCGATGGCGGAGTGATTAAAATTACTACGCGCAATTTTCAGAATCTATATGCCCAGATTCAAATAGCAGACACCGGAATCGGTATCCCGGAAGCTAACTTTAAAAATATTTTTATGCCTTTTTTTTCAACTAAAGGCCAGGGTACCGGATTAGGGCTGTCAATTTGTCATAACATTATTAAGAACCATAACGGATCCATTGAATTGGAAAGCCAGACTAATCAGGGAACAACTTTTACTATTAAATTACCTTTTATCTAAGTAGGCAAGGAGGTAGCTATGCTTTATAAAATTTTGGTGGTTGATGATGAAGCACCCGTTAGGGACCTGCTTGGAGATTTATTTAAAAAAGAAGATTGCCTGCCGATTGGTTGCGAAAGCGGTGAAGAGGCATTAACCATACTTAAAAGTGAAACTTTCGATGTTGTATTATTAGACATCAAGCTTCCCGGAATGAGCGGGTTAGAGGTGCTTAGAGAAATAAGGCAGAAGTATGCAGATTTACCGGTAGTCATGATTACCGGTTTTGGATTTGATGAAGAATTGATTTGTAAAAGCAAGCAGCTTGGTTGCTCCGGTTATATCGGTAAAAATATGCCCGTGGCTCAAATTATCGTTACCTTTATGCAATTTGTAAAAGAAGCCAAAGAAAGAGGCAACGCTTAATGAGCGAAGAATTTTTAAAACCGGTTTTCATTGATGCATTTGATCTTGATGATGCCTGGTTCCAATGCCTATCCACAATCCTGGATAAGGGGCATATTTATACCATTACCCGCGGTAGCTACGCAGGGCAAAAAAGGCTGGAATTCGATTTTATCTCTATTCGCGTACGCAAACCCAGTCATCAAATTATTCCGATAATTCCGGAAGGCATGAGTATTCCTGCTCCGACAGATATGGATTATATCCAGGGATACCTGGGCTATTTACTCACCGGAGCCAAAACTAAAACTGAAGATTACACTTACGGGGAAAGATTAGTTGATCCTAAAGTTAAGATCAAGCAGAATTTAAACGGCCAAGAATTAATTTCGGATATGCCTTTAAATGTTAATCAAATTGAAGAAGTAATCAAAATGTACAAAGAAAATGGCCCGGGCACTAATCAAGCGGTTATGGAAATCGGCATGCCATCAGATATAAAGTTGATTGATCCGCCCTGCCTAAGATTAATTGATACAAGGCTGCGTTACGGTAAATTGCATTTTATACTTTATTTTCGTTCCTGGGATCTTTGGGGCGGTTTTCCTTCAAACCTGGGCGGATTACAACTGGTAAAACAATATATGGCGCAAGAGATCGGAGTCGAAGACGGCGAAATTATTGCGGTAAGTAAAGGCTTGCATCTTTATGATTATGCCTGGGAGCTGGCAATGTTAAGAACAAACAAGAAAATCGTCTTCGGCGATAACTTTTAGCGATTTTCGCAGTGGTACAGAAAAGTGTTTTATACTTTTCTGTACCATAAAAAAGGGATTTCAAAGTAAATCATGACTAAGTTACGTATTGCGATATTAGGTGACGGGGGATGGGGAACGACATTAGCGATATTACTTTCTAAAAAAGGTTATGCTGTTACGCTTTGGGGCGCCTTTTCCGCTTACACTAAAACGATGGTTAAAACCCGGTATAATCCTAAATTTCTACCGGGAATAAAAATTCCACGCCAAATAGAAATAACTAATGATATTAAAAGTGCAGTGGATGATAAAGAAATTATCGTACTGGCGGTTCCTTCTCAATATACCAGATTAACATTAAGAAAGATTTCAGGTTGTTTTGCTAAAAAAACTATTTTTTTGAGTGTTACTAAAGGAATTGAGATCGGCTCTTCTAAAAGAATGTCCGAAGTAATCCGCGCAGAGTTAGGGCCGGTCAAGCTGGCTGTCCTGTCTGGACCGACCATCGCCAGCGAAGTAGCCAAAGAAGTTCCGACGGCCGCGGTAGCCGCTTCGGCGGATAAGCGTATACGCAAAACTATTCAAACTATATTTAGCACAAAAAGATTTCGCGTGTATACCAACCCGGATGTGATTGGCGTGGAATTAGGAGGTAGTCTAAAAAATGTTATCGCCATTGCCTGCGGCGTATCTGATGGATTAGGGTTTGGCACCAATACTAAAGCCGCCATTCTTACCCGGGGAATTGCCGAAATTTCCAGATTAGGTGAAGCGATGGGTGCAAAATTAGAGACCTTCAGCGGGATCAGCGGATTAGGTGACCTGGTGACAACCTGTATTAGTAAACAAAGCCGTAATCGCAGCGTGGGAGAATTAATCGGAAAAGGTAAAAACTTAAAAGAAATTTACCGAAATATGCAGATGGTCGCTGAAGGAGTACCTACAGCAAAATCCGCCTATGCTTTAAGTTTAAAGTATAATATAGAGATGCCGATAATTAAAGAAGTGTACCATTTACTTTATAAAAATAAATCTCCTCGTCAGGCAGTAAATGATCTAATGACGAGAAAAAGCAAAGAGGAGTAGATAACTTACGGCACCCAACGCAGATGGGTATTGCGTTGGTGCCGTGTTCGTACACGGGGCGTGGCTCAGCTTGGTAGAGCGCTTGAATGGGGTTCAAGAGGTCACAGGTTCAAGTCCTGTCGCCCCGACTTTATAAGGAGGTTGTATGGCAAAAGAATACGTTGGTGCAGAAAAACGAAAATATCCGCGGGCAAACGGAAGATTTATTGTTTCCTATAGGGTTATTCCGAAAAATAGTAATGCCGATATTTCTCAGACCAAGAATTTAAGTTTAGGCGGGATGCTTTTAACCACCAATTGTCAATTTCCCGTAGGAACCAACCTGGCGCTTGAGATCCGTTTACCTTTTGATCCTGATCCGATTATGATTATCGCTAAGGTTTTAGAATCAAAGGAAATTTCCAAAGGCATAATTTACGATACGCGCCTTGTTTTCTTAACTGTGGATGAAAAACACCGTAATGTAATCGTTGAAACGGTTGGTTATTATCTTAAGCGAGGTTAATTTATGAGAAAAATTAATATTGGTATCATTGGTTTCGGCAACATCGGATGCGGAGTGGTAAAAATCCTTAGTTCCAGAAAATCGCTATTGGCGCAAAAAATAGAAACCGAAATCGTGATTAAAAAAATATGCGATAAGGATCTTGCGAAAAAAAGAGATGTTGCCGTAGATAAGGCCTTACTTGCTACGGATGCTTATGAAATTATTAATGACCCGGCAATTGATATTATTGTGGAATTAATCGGGGGGATTAATCCGGCTAAAGAATTTATTTTAGCGGCTTTAAAAAAAGGTAAGCACGTAGTCACTGCCAATAAAGCCCTGTTAGCCCAACATGGTAATGAGTTATTTAGAGAGGCTCTGGAGAGGGGAAAAAATATTTATTTTGAAGCTTCTGTCGGCGCGGGTATCCCGATTATAAAATCCATCAAAGAAGGGCTGGTGGCTAATAAATTTAACAGTATTTTCGGTATTGTAAACGGTACATCAAATTACGTGCTTACGCAGATGTCTAAAGAAAATTGTTCTTTTGTCAATGCTCTCAACAGCGCTAAACTTAAGGGATTTGCCGAAAAAGACCCTACTTTCGATATCCAGGGGATTGATTCAGCGCACAAACTAGTTCTGCTTACTTATCTGGCTTTTGGAAAAATTGTTAATCTAAAAGATATTTTTATTGAAGGAATAGCCCAAATATCCGCCTCGGATATTGCTTATGCTAAGGAGTTAGGATATACCATAAAATTATTGGCTATCGCTAAAAAAGAAATCGACCAACTGGAGGTCCGCGTGCATCCCACCCTTTTACCTAGCGAGCATTTGCTTTCTTCGGTAGATGGGGTTTTTAATGCTATTTATGTCTCTAGCGATTTAGCCGGAGACCTGATGTTCTACGGGCCGGGAGCAGGACAATTACCCGCTGCCTCGGCCGTTGTTTCTGATATTGTGGATCTTGCCCAGGATATTAAAGCGGGATTATTTAAACCAACTTTAAATTCCCGTGAAGATAACTCCATTAAAAGCCTGCGTAAAATAGATGAATTTGAAAATAAATATTACATTAGAATTACCGCAGTAGATAAACCGGGAGTATTAGCAAAAATATCCGGAATTCTGGCAAAATTCGGTATCAGTATTGCTTCTGTTACCCAAAAGGAAAAACTAAAATCTCATATTGTGCCGGTAGTAATGGTTACACATGAAGTAAAAGAAAAAAATCTGCGGGGTGCTTTAAAAATGATTGATCAATTGGCAGAAATTAAAGATAAATCTGTCGCTATCCGAATCGAGGGTGTTTAATGAGCGGGCAAAACGGGCAAAAGTATAAGGGGATAATTCAGAAATACAGAAAATTCCTGCCGGTGAGTAAGAAGACTCCGGTGATTACTTTAAATGAAGGAAATACCCCCTTGATTTATGCCGGCTATTTAAGCAGGCTAGCGGGGAAAAATTTCGAAGTTTATTTAAAATACGAAGGCCTCAATCCCACCGGTTCTTTTAAGGACAGGGGGATGACTTTGGCTATTTCCAAGGCCTGCGAGGAAAAAGCCGCGGCGGTGATCTGCGCTTCTACCGGGAACACATCCGCATCTGCGGCTGCTTATGCTGCACGCGCAGGGATAAAATGTATCGTGCTTATCCCCGATGGTGCAATTGCACTAGGTAAGCTTAGCCAGGCATTAATCCACGGAGCAAAGGTTTTAGCAATTAAAGGTAATTTTGATGTCGCTCTAAATCTGGTAAAAGAAATTACTAAAAAATTCCCGATCATACTGGTAAACTCCTTAAATCCTTACCGTATCGAAGGGCAAAAAACGGCCAGTTTTGAAATATGCGACTATTTAACGGATGCGCCGGATTTTCAAATTATGCCGGTAGGAAATGCCGGCAATATTACCGCTTACTGGAAAGGATATAAAGAATATAAAGCGCAAGGCTTAAGTAAAAAACTTCCGGTAATGTTGGGTTTTCAGGCAGAAGGAGCTGCTCCAATTGTAAAAGGCAAGCCAATTATGAATCCGCAAACTTTGGCTACTGCTATTCGTATCGGAAACCCGGCAAGTTGGAAAAACGCTGAACTTGCCCGCGATGAATCTAATGGACTAATCGACATGGTAACCGATAGCCAAATACTAAAAGCCTATAAAATTCTGGCAGAAAAAGAAGGCGTGTTTGCTGAACCAGCTTCAGCGGCATCTATTGCTGGACTGATAAAATTAATCAAAAATGGGTACTTTAAAAAAATTCATTCTGCTAATAAGTGTAAAATTGTGTGCATATTAACCGGCCATGGTTTAAAGGACCCTGAAATAGCTATAAAAAACGTAAATAAACCAAAGCTGCTTAACCCCGATACCAAAACGATATTAAAAGAGATTGGATACTAGCTTAAAAGAAAAAAGGATTTTAATAACCTCCGGGCCGACTTGGGTGCCGATAGATAATGTAAGAGTTATGAGCAATACGGCAACCGGAGAAACTGGGTTCATTTTGGCAGGTAAACTTAAAAAGTTAGGCGCGAAGGTCACCCTGCTGCTTGGCCCGGGAGATTTTTGCCAACACACCCAAGCAGGTACTAAAGTAATTCGTTATCGGTACTTTTCTGAGTTAGCGCAGCTCTTAGGCAGGGAACTAAGAGAACAAAAATATACGGCGGTTATTCAGGCAGCGGCAGTTGCAGATTACCAAGTTAAAAGAACAATACGACACAAGGTTAGCTCACTGCGCAAAAATTGGAAGATAAATTTAGTCCCCACGAAGAAACTGATTAATCGCCTGAAGGATTATCAACCGGATTTATTTACCGTGGGTTTTAAGTTTCAACCAAATACCGATAAGACTAAGCTGATAAAAAAAGGTATTGCGTTGTTAAAATCGGCAAATTTAGATTTAGTGGTAGCTAATTCCAATAAAAACAAAGGTTATCAAGCCTATATTTTAGACGGTTTAAAGATATCCGGGCCTTTTTTAAATAAAACAAAAATGGCTATTTATTTAACCAAAATCATGGAGAAACAATTATGAAGGATTTACGGTGATGACAAAATACATCGTGCTCGTCGGTGATGGTATGGCAGATTACCCCATAGAGGGGTTAGGTATGCGCACGCCCTTAGAAGCAGCCCGCACACCAAACATGGATTTTATCGCGAAAAACGGGTCTTTAGGCCAGGCCAAAACCATTCCTGATAAAATGACTCCGGCATCAGATGTGGCTAATCTATCCATTTTAGGATATGACCCAAAAAAATATTATTCAGGAAGAGGGCCTTTAGAAGCAGCCAATCTGGGCATTGAACTAGAAGATGATGACGTTGCTTTTCGCTGCAACTTAATCACTGCCGGAGGAGATATTTTACTTGATTACAGCGCCGGGCATATTAAATCCGCCGAAGCGCACACCTTAATTAAATTTATTGATCAAAAACTAGGAAACAATAAACTGCGTTTTTTTTCGGGAGTAAGTTACCGGCATCTGCTTTTGGTTAAGCGCGGTGCAGAGTTAAAACTGCAAAATTTAAAATGCTGGGCACCGCATGATATTGCCGGACAGAGTATTAATCAATACTTACCTAAAGGCCAAAATGCGGATATGATCATTAAACTTATGCTGGATTCTAAGGAAATTTTGGCCAACCATGAAATTAATCAGGTCCGGTTGGACTTAAAAGAAAACCCCGGAAATATGATCTGGCTTTGGGGCCAGGGCGTAAAACCCAATATGCCTAAATTTATGGATAAATTCGGTTTATCCGGAAGCGTAATTTCAGCGGTTGACCTGATTAAAGGGTTAGGACGCATCCTGGGACTAGAGGTAATTAATGTTCCCGGAGCAACCGGTTATTATGATACGGATTACGAAGGCAAGGCTAAAGCGGCAATCAAGTCTTTAAAGAAAAACGATTTTGTTTTTGTGCATGTTGAGGCTCCGGATGAAGCCGGACATAACGGTGATTTACGGGAAAAACTTACGGCGATTGAGCGTTTTGACCAATTTGTAGTCGGCTCTTTTCTGGAATATTGTAAAGATAAAGATGATTTCCGGATTATGGTTCTACCGGACCATGCCACCCCGTTATCTTTAAAAACGCATACTCCGGAAGCGATTCCTTTTGCGATCTATGGCAAAGATATACCCCAAGGAGAATTTCTTAATTACAGCGAAAAAGAAGCACAAAAATCGCAACTTTATTTTGAGAATGGCCATCAACTTATGGAATATTTTATACATGGCGCGGATAAAGCTTAGCCGCATTGATTTTAAGGAGAAAATAGAATGTCTAGAGGTTTAGTGGTACAAAAATACGGCGGCTCAAGCGTCGCTAATGTTGAGCGTATTCAAAAAGTAGCGCAAAGGGTGGTCGGGTATAGCAAAAAAGGTTACGAGTTAGTGGTGGTCGTTTCAGCTCTAGGAGATACGACCGATGAATTGGTGGCACTGGCGGATAAGATTAACCCTGCTGCTTGCGAAAGAGAAATGGATATGTTGCTTTCGACCGGAGAGCAAATTTCCGTCGCGCTTTTAGCGATGGCCATCCATAGATTAGGAAGCCAGGCTATTTCATTTACCGGCGCCCAAGTCGGGATTATTACGGATAGCAGCCATACCCGGGCAAGAATTATTAAAATAAATGTAGATAGAATAAAGGAAGAATTAAAAAAAGGTAGGATTGTTATTGTGGCCGGTTTTCAAGGAGTAACCTTAAACCAGGATATTACTACTTTAGGCAGGGGTGGCTCAGATTTAACCGCGGTAGCTTTAGCGAAAGAACTCCAGGCAGACTCCTGCGAAATTTACACGGATGTGGAAGGTATTTATACTACTGACCCGCGGATTGAACCTTTAGCTCAAAAAATTAACCAGATTACTTATGACGAAATGCTCGAGATGGCTTCTTTAGGAGCCCAAGTAATGCAGCCGCGCTCTATTGAAGTAGCTAAGAAATTTAATGTCCCTTTACATGTGCGTTCTTCATTTAATACTAAGAAAGGGACGATGATTATTAAGGAGGTTAAAAAGATGGAAGATGTTCTGGTGAGCGGAGTAACTTTAAATAAAAATGAAGCAAAAATTACTCTTTGCGGGGTTCCGGATAAACCCGGAGTAGCCGTAAGACTATTTAAAGACCTGGCGACTTCCGGAGTAAGCGTAGATATGATTGTCCAAAACGTAAGCCATACCCGCTCAACCGATATATCTTTTACCGTTGCTAAAACCGACTGCTTCAAAGCCGGTAAAATTACTAAAATGGTCGCTAAAAAAATCGGCGCCGGAGATGTACTCTTAGATGAGGGTATTGCCCGGGTTTCGATTGTCGGGGTAGGCATGAAATCTCATCATGGTGTCGCGGCAAAAATGTTCGGGATCTTGGCAGAAAATGAAATTAATATTGAAATGATCTCTACTTCGGACATCAGTATTTCTTGTATCATCAAAAAGAAGGGCGCTGAAATAGCCGTAAAAAAATTACACGCTGCTTTCGGGCTGAATAAATAAGGTTGTCTTCATAAACAAGGGGTAAATTATGACTTCGGTAAAATTATACGATACCACATTACGAGACGGTTCACAGGCAGAAGGAATATCTTATTCCGTAATGGATAAAATTCGCATTGCGGAAGAGCTTGATAAAATCGGTATACATTTTATTGAAGGGGGCTGGCCGGGTTCGAATCCTAAGGACCGGGAATTCTTTGATAAAATAAGCCGGGCTGAACTTAAGCATTCCAAGATTGCTGCTTTTAGCATGACCCGCCGGCCAAACATCCCGGCTCGAGAAGATAGTAATTTATTGGCTTTGTTAAAATCCAAAGCCCAAGTGATTACAATTGTCGGTAAAACCTGGGATTTTCATGTTACGGAAGTTTTAAAAACTACCCTTGATGAAAACCTGGCGATGATTTTTGACAGTATCAATTTTCTGGTTAAAAAGGGATTTTTGGTATTTTATGACGCCGAGCATTTTTTTGATGCCTATTGCGCCAATAAAGATTACGCTTTAAAAACTTTAATTGCGGCCCAAGATGCCGGTTCCTCGGCAATCTGTCTTTGTGATACTAACGGCGGCTCTTTAACCAGCCAGATAACCACAACGATCAAAGAAATTAAAGGAAAAATTAAGGTCGATTTGGGAATTCATTGCCATAATGACTCCGGAGTGGCGATTGCTAATTCCCTGGCGGCTGTAGAGGCCGGCGCAAACATGGTTCAGGGGACGATTAATGGCTACGGGGAACGCTGCGGAAACGCAGACTTAATTGCAATTATTGCGAATTTAAAAATTAAATTAAAAATCGACTGTATACCGGATGAACAATTAAAACAGTTAACGCATCTTTCACATTTTGTTAGTGAAATTAGTAATATGCGCACAAAGAATGAACAGCCTTTTGTTGGTGATTCGGCATTTGCGCACAAAGGGGGAATGCACATTAATGCGATTATGAAAAATCCTTTAACTTATGAGCATTTGGATCCCCATTTAGTCGGCAACCACCGGCGTATCCTGGTTTCCGAGCTCGGCGGAAAAACCGGAATACTCTTAAGAGCCAAAGACCTAAACTATGACCTATCCAAGACGGATCCTCAAACCAAAAAAATCTTAGAACTTGTGCAAACCTTAGAACATAAAGGTTTCCAATTTGAAGCAGCCGAAGCGTCTTTTCAGATATTAATGCAAAGATCTTTAAAGAAATTTAAAAAATTCTTTGAATTAGAAGGATTTAGGGTAGTTATAGAAAAAGGTAAAAACAAGAAAATTACCTCGGAAGCGATTATCAAATTAAAAGTTAACGGGGTTAAAGAACACACCGCCGCCGAGGGAGACGGCCCAATCAACGCCTTAGACAATGCCCTGCGCAAAGCGCTTAAGGATTTTTATCCGACTTTAGCCAAAATGCATTTATCCGATTTTAAGGTGCGTGTTTTGGATGAAAAAGCCGGCACCGCCGCCCGAGTGCGGGTTTTAATCCAATCACAGGATGAAAAAGACAGTTGGAATACAATCGGAGTACATGAAAACATTATTGAGGCTAGCTGGCAGGCTCTGGTTGACAGTGTAGAATATAAACTCCTGAAAGACAAGTAACCGATTTTTAATTTAAACGATTTTTCTCGCCAGTGAGGATAATCTTCTATAATGACTGAAGAAATTAGTAAGCAGTATGATCCGCAAGCTACCGAAATTAAATGGTATAAAGCCTGGGAAGAAAAGAACCTTTTTTCCGCGCAGCCTTCTTCGGATAAAACACCCTATTGCATAGTTATCCCTCCGCCTAATGTTACCGGAATTTTGCATATGGGGCATGCCTTAAATAATACTATTCAAGACATCCTGATTCGTTACAAAAAGATGCAAGGTTTTGCGACTCTCTGGATGCCAGGCACAGATCATGCCGGAATTGCCACCCAAAATGTTGTGGAAAAATCTCTAGCTAAAGAAGGCTTAAGACGGCAGGATCTCGGCCGGGAAAAATTTCTGGATAAAGTCTGGGAATGGAAACGGCTCTATGGAACAACCATTATTAATCAGCTTAAAAAACTCGGCTGCTCCTGCGATTGGAATCGAGAACGTTTTACCATGGATCAGGAGTACTCTAAAGCCGTCGTAGAAGTTTTTGTCAGGCTTTATGAAAAAAAACTGATTTATCAGGGCCACTATATTATCAACTGGTGCCCGCGGTGCCAAACAGCGTTAAGCGATGAGGAAGCCAGCCATATTGAATTGCAGGGTAATCTTTACTACCTTAAATATCCACTGAAAGATAACTCACAGGAATTTATCACTGTTGCCACAACCCGGCCGGAAACCATGCTTGGCGATACAGCGGTAGCCGTAAACCCTAAAGATAAACGCTATAAGAAATATATCGGTAAATACCTTCTCCTGCCGATGATTAACCGCCCATTAAAAATTATTGCCGATAACATAGTAGATATGCAATTTGGCACCGGGGCAGTTAAGGTCACTCCGGCACATGATCCCAATGATTATATTTTAGGGAAAAAACATAACCTGGAATTCATTAACATCCTGACTCCGGACGGCAAAATGAATGAATCAGCGCAAAAATTTGCCGGACTGGACCGCTTTGAAGCCAGAGACGCAGTACTTGAAGAATTAAAATTATTAGGCTTATTGGAAAAAATTACCCCGCATACGCTTTCTGCAGGGCATTGTTATCGCTGTAACACAATTGTTGAGCCGTATTTATCAAAACAATGGTTCGTGAGAATGAAACCGCTGGCTAAACCGGCAATTGCGGCAGTTAAAAAAGAAAAGATCAAATTCCATCCTGCGCGCTGGACCAAAGTCTACCTGAATTGGATGGAAAACATCCAGGACTGGTGTATCTCCCGGCAAATCTGGTGGGGCCACCGCATGCCGGTTTATTACTGTAAAAACTGCCAGGCGAAAAACCCAAAAACAGGGGTCATTGTATCCAGAATAAAACCTATTAAATGCCCTAAATGCGCATCAGAAAATTTAACCCAAGATGAAGATGTTTTGGACACCTGGTTTTCCAGCTGGCTTTGGCCATTCGCGAGCTTTAATTGGCCCAATGAAAATAAGGATTTAAAATATTTTTATCCTACGGCAACCCTGGTTACTGCTCCGGAAATTATCTTTTTTTGGGTAGCGCGCATGATCATGGCCGGATTTGAATTTAAACAAAAAATTCCTTTTAAAGACGTCTACATCCATGGCACGGTGCGCGACAGCCAGGGCAAAAAAATGTCTAAATCTTTAGGCAATGCTATTGACCCTCTAGAGGTCATCAGTGAGTACGGAACGGATGCTTTACGTTTTAGCCTTATTTCTATTACCGCGCAAGGCCAGGATATATTTTTATCTAAAGAGAGGTTTGAACAGGGCAGAAATTTTGCCAATAAAATCTGGAATGCCTCGCGTTTTATCCTAACTAACCTTAGACCCGAAGAGATCCGGGTAGATTTGTGTGTTTTCTTTAAGCACGAACAACTGGAGATGGTGAACCGCTGGATCCTCAGCCGTTTTTATACAACCTTAGATAAAGTAGGCAAAGAGTTGGATAGTTTTAAATTCAATGAAGCGGCGAATAGTTTATATTCATTTTTCTGGCATGAGTTTTGTGATTGGTACCTGGAATTAATCAAGCCTCAAATCAGCCAAAAACAAACTCAGGTAGTAATGTATAAAGTACTGGAAAAAACCTTGCGGCTGCTGCATCCTTTTATGCCTTTTATCTCCGAGGAAATCTGGCAGCGCTTGCCTGGCGCCAAAGGATCAATTATGCAACAGAGCTGGCCGCACTGGCAACCGGATCTAATCAACAGGCAAGATGAATTACAGATGGAGCTAGCCTTTGAGGTTATTAATACTATAAGAAATATGCGCGCAGAGCTGGAAGTTAATCCCGCCAGCCGCATTGATATCCAAATCACCGCCTATAGTAAGCTCACTCAAAAAACTCTAGAGCTACTCTCAGGCTACATAAAAAATTTAGCCAGAATTAATAATCTGATTTTTACAGAACAATATATTGCCCAAAGCAACCAATACGCGGTTGTTTTTAAAGACCTGCATATTATTATGCCACTTAACGGGGTCGTAGACCTTAACCAGCAACTTAAGAAAACTGATTCAAAAATTAATAAATTAAAATCCGAAATTAAAAACAAAGAAGTGATGCTGGCAAATAAAAATTTTACCGCGCGCGCTCCCGAAGAAATTGTAGAAGCCGAAAAAAGTAAATTAATCGATATGCATGAACAGATCAAAAAACTAGAGGTAATTAAAAATGGTTTACGCTAAAGATTTTCTGTCTAAAAGTAAACCTAAAATTAACCCCCACAAGCTAAAATCGATCATTCGGCTCGCCTTAAGCGAAGATTTAGGCCGGGGTGACCTTACCACCCAGTTAAGCATTCCTAAAGGCGCATTTATAAAAGCTAAAATTATCGCCAAGGAGGATTTCTTACTTTGCGGTATTGATTTAGCTTGTGCCGTATTTAAAATTGTAGACTCTGATTTAAAATTCAAGGCCCAGGCCAAAGAAGGCGAGAATGTCTCCCAGCGGGATACGCTAGCAATTATATCGGGAAGGGCAAGCAGCATTCTTACGGCGGAACGGGTAGCCTTGAATTTATTATCTTTACTTTCCGCAGTTGCCACCAAAACATCTAAGTTCGTTAAAAAAATCGCTCCTTTTAAAACTAAAATCACCGATACCCGTAAAACTATTCCCGGCTTAAGAAGCTTGCAGAAATATGCGGTTAGAATCGGCTCAGGCTATAATCACCGGATGCGCCTGGATGAAATGGTCCTGATTAAGGATAACCATTTAAAAATTATGCGAGGATACTCCGGGCTACCCAAGGTGCCCAGGGGATGTAAAATTGAAATCGAAGCTCAAAACTTAAAAGAGTTTAAACACGCTTTGAGTTTTAAGCCGGATATTATCATGCTGGATAACATGAAGATTCAAGATGTTCGAGAAGCGGTAAAGATTAGGAATAATCTAAAAATTAATCGACAACCTAATTGCATCCTGCTAGAGGCAAGCGGAGGCATCCATCTGGGTAACGTAAAAAAATACGCCGCAACGGGTGTAGAAATAATTTCAATAGGAGAGCTAACCGACTCTGTAGCATCCGTAGATATTAGTTTAGAGGTGGTTTAAAACACCCGCGATACAAAACGCGCTCCCGCCGCAATACACATCAGCGCGGGGTGCAAGCCCGATATGCATAGATTTAAACTTGTTTCTAATTTTTCACCCTGCGGCGATCAACCCAAAGCAATACAAGCACTCTCTAAATCCATCCTGGCTAAGCAGCGCTATTTAACGCTTCTGGGGGTTACCGGCAGCGGTAAAACCTTTACGCTGGCTAACGTTATTGCCAAGGTAAATTTGCCGACGCTGGTAATCTCGCATAATAAAACTTTAGCCGCCCAGCTTTATTCAGAGTTTAAAGAATTTTTTCCGCATAATGCGGTTGAATATTTTGTAAGTTACTATGATTACTACCAGCCCGAAGCCTACATTCCTTCTACCGATACTTATATCGAAAAAGATTCTTCAATCAACGAACGCCTGGACCGTTTGCGGCTTTCGGCGACAACTTCTTTAATCAGCCGTCCGGATGTAATTGTCGTCGCTTCCGTTTCCTGCATTTATAATCTGGGCTCTGTCCGAGATTACAAAGAAATGCTGGTTATATTAAATAAGCATACTTTTATCCGGCGGGATGAATTAATTACTAAACTCATCCAGATCCAATATGAGCGTAATGATTATGAGTTTAAACGCGGAAAAATCCGGGTACGCGGAGATGTTATTGAAATTTTCCCGACTTACAGTGAACAAGCGCTACGCTTAGAGTTAATCCAAGACAGAATATCTCAAATTTCAGTATTTGACCCGGTATCGGCAAAGATAATTAACCGGGTTGATCAAGTAGCTATTTATCCGGCCAAACATTTTATCGCCTCCGGAGATAAAATCCTAACTGCGATTGGTTCGATAAAAGAAGAACTGGTTGTTCAGCTAAAACAGCTGCGCGAAAAAAATAAATTATTGGAAGCCCAGCGGCTGGAATCACGCACAAATTATGATTTAGAGATGCTTAAAGAAATCGGGTATTGCCACGGGATAGAAAATTACTCCCGGCACTTAAACGGCTCGGCAGCAGGATCCCGGCCATCAGCAATGATTGATTATTTCCAGGGAGATTTTTTAACAATCATTGACGAATCTCACGTTACCATACCGCAAATCAGAGGCATGTATGCCGGTGACCGGGCCAGAAAAGAAACACTCGTAAATTACGGATTCAGGCTACCCTCATGCCTGGATAACCGGCCGCTAAAATTTAATGAATTTAACCGCTTGGTAAAACAATTAGTTTTTGTTTCGGCTACTCCCGACGAATATGAATTAACCTTAAGCTCAGGGAAGGTTATTGAACAAATCATCCGTCCTACCGGATTAATTGACCCGGAGATTATTATCAAGCCTACGCAAGGCCAAATTGAAGACCTGATTCTTCAAATAAAACAGCGGGCAAAGAACAATCAAAGAGTCTTAGTAACCACGCTTACTAAGAGAATGTCCGAAGACCTGGCTAACTATCTTCGGGAACAGGGGATAAGAGTAAAATATTTACACTCCGATATACAAACCATCCAACGATCGGTGATTCTTAAAGAATTGCGCGAAAAAAAATTTGACTGCTTAGTCGGAATCAATCTTTTACGTGAAGGCCTGGATTTACCGGAAGTTTCATTAGTGGCTATTCTCGACGCAGACAAAGAAGGTTTCTTACGCAGCGCTACCGCGCTTATTCAGGTCGGTGGCCGCGCTGCGCGCAATTTAAACGGTACAGTGATTATGTATGCCGATACGATTACCCGGTCAATGAAAAAAGCAATTGATGAAAGCCTAAGGCGTAGAATCAAACAAACAGAATTTAACCGCAAATACAAAATTACTCCGCGCTCTATTGATAAAGCTATTAAAAAAGGTATTGAAGAATCCGACCAGGTCCAGGAATTCGTGCAAACGCTAACCGGAGAACCCCTGGAGCAATACCAGTTGCATAAATATATTACTGAGCTAGAATATGAAATGGAGTTGGCCGCGCGTAACCTGCAATTTGAAAAAGCGGCCAATTTAAGGGATAAACTAAAGGAGTTGCGCAATGCGTTTAGCCATTGATATCGGTAATACGAACATAACCTGCGGAATATTCATCAGGAAAAAACTAATCTATCAGTTCGATATTGCCACGAAAACCTACAAAAAAACAATACTCACGGGGAAATTAAGAGCTTATTCTGAAATATCTGCTTGCGCTATCTGCAGCGTCGTCCCTAAACTGACCGGAGTAATTCAGCGCGACTTAAAGTTTTTCTTAAATAAAAACCCCGAGATAATCGGTAAAGACTTTATTGTCCCGATAGAAAATCGTTACCGCATACCCCGACAAGTCGGCCAAGACCGGCTGGTTAATGCTTATGCTGCCGGCAACCTTTACCCGGGAGCCCTGATTGTTATAGATTCCGGCACCGCCATTACTTTTGACGTGCTTTCAAAAGACCAGGCATATTTAGGAGGTTTGATTTTTCCGGGATTGAACATCTCGCTGGAGGTTTTAAAAGAAAAAACGGCTTTATTACCTGAAGTAAAATTGCAACAACCCAAAATGCTCATTGGCCGGGATACTCAAAACAGCATCTTAAGCGGTGTTGTTTTTGGCACAGCTTTTTTATGCAAGGAGCTCGTCAACAGAATTAAGCGGCTGATCGGTAAAAATGCAACCGTTGTTGGTACCGGAGGAAATATTAATTTAATCAAAAAGTATTCCGGATTAAAGATTAAGGTTAATCCTAATTTAACCTTAAACGGTATTAATCTTATGTATGAAAATAAAATTTAAGATTATTTTCATTTTGATTACCGCTTTTCTTTGGATGGAGTTTTTTTCCTTAGCCTCTGCCCAGGAAAATAAACTTTCGGCTGAAGCTAAAACACAACCTACCCTGGAACAAGCGCTCAAGAATTATGAAACAGTTAAACAGCAGGAACAGGAGGAGCTGGTAAAAAAACTAAACCTTAATTTAAATCAATTAATCGAAACCTGGATATTAGCAGCCAAAGCAAACCAGGAAAACGCTCTCGGTAGCCGCCTTCAGCAAAGTTGGGAAAAGTTATCCTTAATTTATCCAATTTCTCCGGCTCACTATGAATATTATTTACGCGGATATAAGTACCACCTGATTGAAAGTGATTTAGTTAAGACCAATTCCCTGATTGATCCTTATAAGGCCACGGTGGTCATCAAAGAAGACCTTTATGCAGAAAAAAATCATGCTTCGAATATCAGTGATGCAAATCCGTATTTTTACACGGTGAGCACCGACTATACCCTGGATTTTGAATACAAAAATGAAAAATTTACCCTCGCCAACAGCGACAGTAAAATTGTCTCTATTGAAAATAAATGCCCAGATGAAATTAAAAGGCTGCGTTTATAATTAAGAAAAATTACTTGACAAGAAATTTTTTTTATCTATAATTAGCACTCTAGAGAAAAGAGTGCTAAGATTAATAACCTGATACTTTAAGGAGGTGACAGGATGGAAATTAAACCATTGGGTGATCGCATCGTCGTTAAACCTTTAGAAGCAGAGAACAAAAGTAAGGGCGGCATTGTCCTGCCGGATTCTGCCAAAGAAAAACCACAAGAGGCCAAAGTGATTGCTGTAGGTAAAGGCAAGATATTAGAAACTGGCGCGGTTGCGGCTCCTGAAGTAAAAGTCGGAGACAAAGTGATATTCGGAAAATATTCCGGTAGTGAATTTATTACCAAAGAAGGCGAAGAGTTACTTATTCTGCGCGAAGAAGATATTTTAGCAATTATTAAATGATTTATCCCGGCGAATGATTAATGAGCCGGAATACAAACATATCTAAAAGGAGGAATTTATGGCAAAGCAATTATTGTATAGCGATGATGCCCGTCGTAAGATTTTAAGGGGCGTAGAACAATTAGCCGCAGCAGTAAAAGTAACCTTAGGCCCTAAGGGGCGTAACGTAGTAATTGATAAAAAATTTGGTTCTCCTACGATTACCAAAGACGGTGTCACTGTCGCTAAGGAAATTGATCTAGAGGATGCTTTTGAAAATATGGGCGCACAGATGGTTAAAGAGGTTGCCGAAAAAACATCGGACAATGCTGGTGACGGTACCACTACGGCTACCGTTTTAGCCGAAGCAATTTATCGCGAAGGCCTAAAAAATGTTACTGCCGGATCAAATCCTATGGAATTAAAACGCGGAATTGAAAAAGCAGTTATCAAAGTAGTTGAAGAGTTAGGGAAACTTTCTACTCCGATCAAAGATAAAAAAGAAATCGCCCAGGTGGCCAGTATCGCGGCGAACTCTGATACGATTATCGGAGAATTAATTGCCGAAGCTATGGATAAAGTTGGCAAGGATGGGGTAATTACCGTAGAAGAAGCTAAATCCACTACGACGAGCTTAGACGTTGTGGAAGGCATGCAGTTCGACCAAGGGTATCTTTCGCCCTATTTTGTAACCGATGCCGAAAGAATGGAAGTACTCTTAGAAGATGCTTACATTCTTATTTATGAAAAAAAGATATCTTCAATTAAAGATATCCTGCCTCTATTAGAGAAGATTGCCCGTGTCGGTAAGCCGCTTTTGATTATTGCCGAAGAAGTAGACGGAGAGGCTTTAGCCACTTTAGTCGTTAACAAAATTCGGGGTACCTTTGTCGCCTGCGCAGTAAAAGCTCCGGGTTATGGTGACAGGCGTAAAGCCATGCTTGAAGATATCGCTATTTTAACCGGCGGTAAAGCTTTAACTGAAGATTTAGGCATCAAGCTTGAAAATGTCGATATTGAAGACTTGGGGCGTGCGAAAAAAATTAAAATCGACAAAGAGAATTCTACCATTGTAGAAGGTGCTGGCAAGAATGCAGCAATCAATGCTCGGATCAGCCAGTTAAAGAAGCAAATCGAAGATACTGATTCAGATTATGATAAAGAGAAACTGCAGGAACGTTTGGCTAAATTAGCCGGTGGAGTTGCGGTAATCAATGTCGGCGCAGCCACAGAAACAGAGATGAAAGAAAAGAAGGCCAGGGTGGAAGATGCCTTGCATGCCACTCGCGCGGCTACCCAGGAAGGGATTGTTCCCGGCGGCGGCGTAGCTTTTATTCGCACTATCGCGGCTTTAGATAAACTAAAACTGGAAGGTGACGAAAAGATCGGCGCGAATATTGTAAAACGCGCTATTGAAGAGCCCTTAAGGCAGATTGCGCAAAACGCCGGCCTGGAAGGTTCAGTGGTAGTGCAAAGAATCAAACAGGAAAAAACCAATTTCGGTTATGATGTAAGCCAAGATGCTTATGTGGATATGATTGAAGCGGGTGTCATCGATCCGACAAAAGTAACGCGTTCAGCTTTACAAAATGCTTCTAGTATCGCCGCGTTGCTACTTACCACAGAGGCTTTAATTGCGGATAAACCGGAAAAAGATGAAAAAATGCCAGCAATGCCCGGTGGCGGAATGGGTGGCATGGGCGGCATGGGTGGTGGAGGAATGTATTAAACTCTTAAACAATTAAGGTTTAAGCACAGAATAACAACAAAACAAGACCCTGTTTCCCGATTGATTAGGAAACAGGGTCTTGTTGTTTAAAATATATATTGACAAATACCCTTGATTAATATAGAATTATTAGTCTTATCAACAATATCCCCAAATGAGGTTAATTATTCATAACTTGTTGCAAAACAACGGTTTAATATCATAATAAGGAGAATTTAAGATGGCAGAGTGGATCGGCATAAACAGACGCGCAAGAAGATGCTATGGTTTTGATGAGGTCGCCTTAGTTCCCGGAGCTCAAACCGTAAATCCTAATGAAGTTGATACTAGCTTCAAATTCAACGGGAAAAACTTTAAAATACCTATTCTTGCCGCAGCGATGGATGGAGTGGTTGATGTAAAGTTTGCCATTGAAATGTCGCGTTTAGGCGGAATTGCGGTTTTAAACCTTGACGGTATACAAACACGCTATGAGCATCCGGATGAAGTACTTGAAGATATCTCAAAAGCTACACCTGCCAAAGCTACGGAATTAATTCAAACCGTTTATAACACGCCGGTTAAAGAAAAACTAATTACCAAAAGAGTTGCGGAAATCAAAGCCGCCAAAGCCATGGCAGTAGTCAGCTGCCTTCCGGCTAATGCCGAAAAATTTTCAAAATTAGCCATCGCTGCCGGAGTGGATATTTTTGTGGTTCAATCTACCGTCACTACACTCAGGCATCTTTCTAAAGAATACAAAGTTTTAGATTTGGTTAAATTCTGTAAATCCGTTAAAATTCCGGTTATTTTAGGTAATTGCGTAACTTATGAGTCAACCCTGGAACTTATGGGAACCGGAGCTAGCGGTTTATTAATTGGAGTAGGGCCAGGAGCAGCTTGTACGTCACGCGGTGTATTAGGTATCGGAGTACCCCAGGTTACCGCGACAGTCGATGCTGCCGGGGCACGGGATTTTTATTTTAAACGCACCGGAAAGTATGTTTCCATTATTACTGACGGCGGGATGAATCGCGGCGGAGATATTTGCAAGGCCTTTGCCTGCGGAGCGGATGCCGTAATGATCGGCTCAAGTTTTGCCCGCGCCAAAGAAGCTCCCGGAAGAGGATTCCATTGGGGAATGGCTACTTCACATGTTAATTTACCCCGCGGAACCCGTATCCAGGTGGGTACTACCGGCGCCTTAAAAGATATTTTATTCGGCCCGGCAAAAGTTGATGACGGCTCACAAAACCTTCTCGGAGCTTTAAAAACCTCCATGGGTTCACTGGGAGCAAGCAATTTGAAAGAAATGCACGATGTCGAAATAATTATCGCTCCTTCAATTCAAACCGAAGGCAAAATTTTCCAGGTAGGCCAAAGAGTAGGAATGGGTAAATAAAATGAAGAAAAAAAACAAGACCAAAAAAACCAGAGCCAAAAAACTACAGAAAACAAAAAGCATAGTTGCCAGGCAGACAGTTTTAATTTTGGATTTCGGTTCACAGTATACCCAGTTAATTGCCCGCAGAGTAAGAGAAAATAAGGTTTTCTCAATAATTATTCCCTATAATACCCCGGCCAAAGAAATTGCCGCGTTAAATCCAAAAGGAATCATTCTTTCCGGCGGCCCGGCTTCAGTGGTCGATAAAAAATCACCTTACCCGGATGTTGGCATATTTAAATTAGGCGTACCGATATTAGGAATCTGCTACGGAATGCAGGTTATCTGTGAACTATTGGGGGGTAAAGTTAGGCATACCCGGGAGCGCGAATATGGAAAAGTAGAGCTGTTCATTGATGATAATAGCGACCTATTTAGCCATCTGCCGGGTAATTTTACCTGCTGGGCTAGCCATGGAGATTATGTCACCAAAATGCCGGCCGGATTTCATACCATCGGACATACCACGAATACCCCGATTGCCGCAATCTCTAATCAAAAAAGAAAAATATACGCCGTGCAGTTCCATCCGGAAGTAACGCATACGGAAAAAGGCAATCAGATTTTAAGTAATTTCTTATTTAAAGCCTGCGGCGCCTCCAGCCGATGGACGATGCAATCATTTATCAAAGAATCGATTATCAATATTAAGAAAACTTTAGGCAAAGATAAAGTAGTCCTCGGTTTAAGCGGAGGGGTAGATTCATCCGTAGCCGCTTTATTGATTCATAAAGCCATCGGTAAAAATTTACGTTGTATTTTTATCGACAACGGGCTACTGCGTAAAGGTGAAGCCGAACAAGTTAAAAATGTTTTTAAGGATATGTACCATCTTAATTTAAAATATGTTGACCGCAGCAAAAGATTCCTGGAACGTTTAAAAGGCATTACCGATCCCGAAGAAAAAAGAAAGATCATCGGAGACGAATTTGTTAAGGTATTCGAAGAAGAGGCGAAAAAGACCTCCGGAGTAAAGTTTTTAGGCCAAGGCACTCTTTATCCGGATGTCATCGAATCTATCTCGCCTACCGGGGGCCCAAGCAGAAAGATTAAAAGCCATCATAATGTCGGAGGCCTGCCGGCACAGATGAAACTTAAACTTATTGAACCCCTGCGGGAATTATTTAAAGATGAAGCGCGCCAAATCGGTACGCAATTAGGGCTACCGGAAAATATCATTACCCGTCAACCGTTTCCCGGCCCGGGGCTAGCGGTAAGAATTATCGGAGAAATTAACCTTACCCGGCTGGATCTTCTGCGCGAAGCAGATAAACGCGTGATTGAGGAGATTTCAAAAGCCGGGCTATACGATCAAATCTGGCAGTCCTTTGCCGTTTTGCTACCAATTAAAAGCGTGGGAATAATGGGTGATGAACGTACTTATGAAAATGTCGCTGCTCTGCGTTGCGTATCCAGCTTTGACGGGATGACTGCGGATTGGGTAAAACTTCCTTATGAAGTCATGGAAAGGATCTCTAATCGTATCATCAATGAAGTAAAAGGGATCAACCGGGTAGTTTACGACATCAGCTCTAAGCCTCCAGCAACAATAGAATGGGAATAAATTAGTTTACGCGTTCGCAAGATCAAGAACTTCCAGAACACAAGAACCTGCGATGTCACACTCTGAATTCATCCACCTGCATTTACATACGCAATACAGCCTTCTAGACGGAGCCTGCCGTATACCTGAAATACTTGCCATTGCCAAAAGTTTCAAAATGGATTCTCTGGCCATCACCGATCATGGGAGCATGTTTGGAGCGATCGATTTTTACCTGGAAGCGCAAAAAGTAGGGATTAAACCGATCATTGGCTGTGAATTTTACGTTGCCCCGCAAAGCCGCCTGGAAAAAAGCGGAGGAATTGAAGATGCGGCGAACCACTTGATTCTTTTGGCTCGCGATGAAGAGGGGTATCATAATTTAATGAAGCTGGTTTCTATCAGCTATCTGGAAGGATTTTATTACCGGCCGCGGATTGATAAAGAGGTACTTGCCCAGCATGCAACGGGATTAATCGGCTCAAGCGCTTGCCTAAAAGGAGAAATTGCCAGCCTGATATTACAAAAACGTTTTAATGATGCCTTAAAAGCTGCCGATAGTTATCAGCAAATACTCGGAAAAGGAAACTTTTATCTGGAAATCCAAGGTAATTCTATTCCCGAACAAAAAATAGTAAATACCGGTATGATAAAAATATCTAAAGAGTTAGGCATTCCCCTGGTCGCGACTAACGACGTACATTACCCCACCAAAGACAAAGCCGCCGCTCATGAAGCATTGCTCTGCATTCAAACACAAACTACCTTAGACGACCCTAAACATATGCGTTTTCAGACTGAAGAATTTTATTTTACTTCACCGGTAGAAATGAAAGAGCTGTTTAGCGAATGCCCGGAAGCTCTAAAAAATACCTTAGAGATTGCCGCCCGCTGCAATCTAGAGCTGGATTTTAAACAAATGCACCTGCCTAAATATTATCCTCCCAACGGTAAAGATAAAGAGGATTTTCTGTTGGAGTTATGCGAAAAAGGCTTAACCGATAAAAATCTTAAAAATGATCCTGAGGTACAAAAACGCCTTGACCATGAATTAAAAATAATCAAACACATGGGGTTCATCAGTTATTTTTTAATTGTCTGGGATTTTATCGCTTACGCTAAAAATCAAAGTATTCCCGTTGGGCCGGGTAGAGGCTCCGCTGCCGGAAGTCTGGTGAGCTATCTATTAGGAATTACTGATCTTAATCCGTTAAAATACGGGCTGCTCTTTGAAAGGTTCCTAAATCCTGAACGCTTGGGCCTGCCGGATATCGATATTGATTTCTGCTATGAACGCCGGCAGGAAGTAATTGATTATGTCACTAAGAAATACGGGCAGGAGAATGTCGCCCAAATTATTACCTTCGGAACTATGCAGGCGCGCGCCGTAATCCGGGATGTCGGACGAGTCATGGCAATCCCCTATGCGGATGTTGATCGGATTGCCAAACTCGTTCCGGCGGAACTTGATATTACCCTTAAAAAAGCCCTGGAAAGCGAACCGGAACTGAATAACCTTTATAAAAATGATCCCGTAATTACCAAACTAATTAACATCGCCTTATCCTTGGAAGGATTAAACCGCCATGCTTCAGTACATGCTGCCGGAGTAATTATCTCAGATAAACCATTGAATAATTACATGCCCTTATTTAAAACCACTGATGACCAGATGACTACCGGCTATAGCATGGGGACACTCGAAAAAATCGGCCTGCTTAAAGTTGATTTTCTTGGCCTGCGGACGCTTACCGTAATTGATGAAACTTTAAAGCTAATTAAAAAAAATCATAACATCCAAATCAACCTGGAAAAACTCCCGCTGGATGATCAAAATACTTACAAGCTATTAGCCTCCAGCCATACAATCGGAATTTTTCAGGTAGAAAGTTCAGGAATGCGCGATTTACTTAAAAAACTCATTCCCGAACGTTTTGAAGATTTAATCGCGCTTTTAGCATTATACCGGCCCGGGCCAATTGGCTCCGGAATGCTTGATGATTTTATGAAGCGTAAACACGGAGTCATCCCGATTAAATATGAACATCCCAAACTTGAGCCAATCCTTAAAGAGACCTACGGAATTATGGTCTATCAAGAACAGATTATGCAAATTGCCTCTGTTTTAGCAGGATTTTCACTTGCCCAGGCAGATATTTTACGCAAAGCTATGGGTAAAAAAATACCGGAGGTTATGGAAAAAGAACGTAAAAACTTTCTTAGCGGCTGCATCAAAAACGCGATTAAAGAAAGTACCGCCAGCAAAATATTTGATTTAATCGAATATTTCTCCGGCTATGGCTTCAATAAATCACATTCTACTGCCTACGCTTTGATTTCTTACCGCACTGCTTATTTAAAAGCCAACTACCCGGTAGAATTTATGACTGCCCTGCTTACCTCCGAACGCGATAACACCGATAAAATAGTTGAATATGTAAATGAATCACTGCGTATGGGCTTAAAGGTGCAGCCGCCGGATATCAATGAAAGTGAGGCGCTTTTTAAAGTCGAGGATAAATCAACTATCCGTTTTGGACTTTTGGCGATTAAGAATGTCGGCCGTGGCGCAGCAGAATCAATTGTGGCGCAAAAAGACAAACTAAAATTTAAATCCCTAGAAGATCTTTGCCTGCGCGTAGACTTGCGCTTAGCTAACCGTAAGGTTTTAGAAAGCCTGATCAAATGCGGGGCTCTGGATTATTTCGGTGCAGCTCGAGCTAAAATGTTCTCAAGCTTAGATACCATCTTATCCGGAGCACAAAAAATCCAAAAAGAAAAATCTAGCGGCCAATTTTCTTTTTTTGATCAAGCTATTCCGGGTAATGGCTTCGAAGCAATTAAGAATAATTTAGTTGATTGCAAAGAATGGCCGGAACCGCAACTTCTGGCTTTTGAAAAAGATATGCTCGGTTTTTACGTCAGCGGCCACCCATTAGCGCGTTATGCTAACCAGCTTAAACGCTTTGTTTCCTGTTCTACGGTTAATCTGCATGAACATAAAGATCAAGACTTAATCAAGATCGTCGGCTTAATCGTTAAAATCAAACAAACTGTTACGCGAGCCAAAAAAGAAAAGATGGCGATATTAAAATTGGAGGATTTAGACGGCGCGGTAGAAATATTGGTTTTTCCGCGCGCATTCGCTAGAATAAGTTCTCATATTCAAGCGAACACTATTGTCTATATCCGCGGCGTGCTAGACCTCAAAGAAGAAACGCCGAAAATAATCGCCGAAGACCTTTTCCCTTTTGAAGAAATTTACAAGCTGATTACAGCAATAAACATAAACTTATCCGGAATACGAGAGAACATTTTTGAATCCTTAAAAACCTTGCTGGAGGCTCACCGCGGTAATGTTCCTGTATATTTACGCCTCGATACGCCGGCTAAATCCCGAGTGCAGCTGATTGTCGGCGAAGGGCTATATGTTACACCCAGCGAACAACTTATCCAGGACTTAGATGAGCTGTTAGGGCAAGAACACCTGTCTCTGGTAATCTAGGGTTTACTTTGCTTCAAGTAGAAGGGCGCTCACCCTACCTCGGTAGGGTTTCGTTAAACAAAATCTACAAGGAGCTCAATTATTTTCTTGACACTGTAACTTTTTGCTGTTACTATACTTAGCAAATACATGCAGGCGGGCCTTTTGGCCAAGGAGGATGGAAAATGACCAAAAAAGATATTGTTTTAAAAGTGTCTGATGAAACTAATCTTAAACAAATAGACGTTAAAAAAATAGTCCAAAAAACCTTTGATTGCATTATTGATGCCTTAATCAGGGGGGAAAAAATTGAATTACGTAATTTTGGGGTTTTCAAAGTTAAACAAAGAAGAAGCCGCACAGGCAGAAATCCGCGTACTAATCAGGTAATCCCTGTCCCGCCCAGAAAAGTTGTCGTCTTTAAAGCTGGCTTGGAAATGAAACAAAAGATAAAATAAAATACGAGAATAGCAATTATATAATAAACAATGGTTAAGTTACCTAACCATTAAGTACTGCATATTGAATTTACATGTTTAAAAGAATTCCAGGTACTAAAGATATCCTGCCCGAAGAAGCAACTTCCTGGCAAACAGCCGAAGCAACCGCGCGCAGAATATTTTCATTCTATAACTATCAGGAAATCCGTACGCCGATAATTGAAGAAGCATCGCTTTTTAACCGCACCTTAGGTGCCACCACCGAAATTGTACAAAAACAGATGTTCCTCATCCACAACCAAGAGGATACTTACACACTACGCCCGGAAGGAACAGCCTCAATAGTCCGCAGCTATCTGGAAAATAATTTAGAAAAAACCAGCGGTTTTACAAAATTATATTATATTGGCCCGATGTTCCGCTTGGAACGCCCGCAAAAAGGAAGGCTGCGCCAATTTCATCATATTGGAGTAGAAGCCATCGGCTCTAACCTGGCCAGCCTGGATATAGAGGTAATCAGTTTGGCTGAGCAGTTACTAAAAAGTTTCGGAATTACGGGTTATCAGATCAAGATTAATAGTTTAGGTTGTTTAAAAGATAAGCAGGCGCTAAGCGCGGCTTTGAAAAAAAGCCTGACCGAAAAATTAACCCAATTGTGCGCAGATTGCCAGCTTAGAGCTAAAAATAACGTATTAAGAATATTAGACTGTAAAAATAAAGACTGTCAAAAAATAGTCGGAACACTTGATCTAAAACAGGCTCATCTTTGTCCGGATTGCCTGGAACATTTTGAAGAAGTAAAATGCGGATTGGCTAATCTGGGCATTCCGTTTCAGGTGGCGCCGCAACTAGTCCGCGGCCTTGATTATTACAACCGTACGATTTTTGAAATTACGCATAGCGATTTAGGCAGCCAGGATGCGCTTGGCGCAGGCGGCCGTTATAATAATTTGGTAGAGGAACTAGGCGGGCCGCAGCTGGGGGCAATTGGTTTTGCTTTCGGGGTCGAAAGGCTGCTTTTAGTACCCAACACTCTGAATCAGAATCCGCCAAAAAAATTAGTTTATTTAATTACACTGGGGAAAGCCGCAAAATCCACCGGCATAAAAATATTAAACCAGCTAAGATCTGCCGAAATACCTGCCGATATGGATTATTTAAATAAATCAATAAAAGGCGCTATGCGCGCAGCTAATGATGCCGGAGCAACTTTTGTTTTAATCTTAGGCGATGATGAATTAAAAGAAAATATAATTTCTGTTAAAAATATGCTCACCGGGACACAGAAACAAGTCACCATACAAAATTTAACCAAGGAACTAAAATGTTAAGAACGCATACCTGCGGTCAACTTATGCTTACCGATAAAGGTAAACAGGTAACCCTCTGCGGTTGGGTGGCCAACCGGCGAGACCACGGCAAATTAATCTTTATCGATATCCGCGACCGTTACGGCCTTACGCAGGTTGTTTTCATCCCTAAAGAATCCGGCCCGGCATATAAATTAGCTCAGGAATTAAGAAACGAATTCGTAATTAAATTAACCGGTTTAGTAAATTCACGCCCCAGCGGCACAATTAATTCCAAGCTGGCTACCGGAGAGGTAGAAATTTTAGCTCAAGAACTTGAAATATTAAATCCGAGTAACACCCCGCCCTTTGAAATCCAGGAGGATATTGAAATTACCGAAGAAATCCGGCTTAAATACCGTTATCTGGATTTAAGGAGAACTAAGGTCTTTAACAACCTGCTTTTAAGAAGTAACCTCTATAAAGTTATTCGCGGCTATTTAGGGGAGAAGGATTTCATTGAATGTGAAACTCCGATTCTAACTAAATCTACGCCCGAAGGCGCCCGGGACTATTTGGTTCCTTCACGGGCAAATCTTGGCCAGTTTTTTGCCTTACCCCAATCTCCGCAATTATTTAAACAGATACTCATGGTCGCGGGAATTGAAAAATATTATCAAATCGCTAAATGTTTCCGGGATGAAGACCTGCGCGCTGACCGCCAGCCGGAATTTACCCAGCTAGACATTGAAATGTCTTTTATAAACGAAGAGGATATCTTTAGTTTAGCCGAAGGGCTAATGAAATTAATCTTTAAAGAATTAAAAAATATTGATATTCCTACGCCTTTTACGCGCATCAGCTATCCGGAAGCAATGGATAAATATGGATGCGACAAACCCGATTTACGCAAACAGCTGAATTTAGACTTTGCTTTTTGTTGGGTGGTAGATTTTCCGCTTTTTAAATTTAATGCCGAAGAGAAACGCTGGGAGAGCGAACACCATCCCTTTACCTCACCGGCCGCTGCCGATCTGGAAAATTTAGAGAAAGCCCCGGATAAAGTTAAATCCCGCTCTTATGATTTAGTCTTAAATGGAATGGAGTTAGGTTCGGGCTCAATCAGAATTCATCGCCAGGAACTCCAGGAAAAGATTTTTAATATTATCGGCTTAGAAAAAGAAGAGATTCAGAAACGTTTTGGCTTTTTATTAGAAGCTTTTCAATTCGGCGCACCACCGCACGGCGGAGTTGCTTTTGGGTTGGATCGGCTATTAACTTTACTTGCCGGAGAAACAAGTATCCGCGAAGTAATTACCTTTCCTAAAAACTCAAACGCATTTTGCCCGTTAACCAGCGCGCCTTCGGATGTTGAAGATAAACAATTAAAAGACTTAGGCCTAACCATAAGAAAGGGAGGAAAGTAAAATGAACAGATTTAAATTAGCAGGAATTTGCGTATTAGCATCAACTTTGGCATTATCAGGATGCGTGGCCAGAACCTACAATTTAACGCGCGACCGGGTCGATCAAGAGCTGTCTGCGACATCCGGTAACCGCGGCTATATTTCAGGACAAGCTCCGGAGCTTAAGGAAAGAAAAACTACCCGGACGACCAGGGTTTTTGAGTTAGAATTAGGTCAATCTAATAAAACTAAAGTTAGTTGCCCGTCAACTACTCCGTTAGCCACCGAAACAATCGAAGAACCCCGGATGATTCAGGAAACACAAACTGAAGAAGCAGATTTGAGTTTCGAGAAATATACTGTAGTTAAAAATGATACTTTACAAAAGATCTCTAAGAAATTTTACGGCACAACTAAAAATTGGATGAAACTTTATGAAGCGAATAAAGATGTTTTACGCGGGCCGGATAAGCTTTATGCCGGGCAGGTCTTGAATATTCCTTCCGGACTTAAATCAACTGCGTCGAGCGAAAAAATGCTGGAACCAAAAGAGAACCTTAAGTAGCCTTTATGGATAAAATAATTCCATTTGAATCCCAAAAGGAAACTCAAGGGCTCTTAGGAGCCCAGGATACTAATCTCAAAAGCATTGAAAAAGAGTTTAAAGTAAGATTAACCTTGCGCGGCGAACACTTAAAAATAAGCGGAAGCGCTGCCAATATTAAAAAAGCCAGCCAGCTGGTCGAATACCTGTTAACGGGGTTACGCTCCGGCAACAGCGAAGTTGGAGAAACCGACCTGACTTATTTAATTTCTAATTTTAAAAAAAATAAGAAGTCTTTACAGTTAGAGCAGCTAGACACAGGAATCATACGCTCCTGCAGCGGTAAACCCATCGGCCCTAAAACCCCCGGCCAAAAAGAATATGTGGAAGCCATCCAGAAACATGATATTGTTTTTGGCATCGGCCCTGCCGGTACGGGTAAAACCTATCTGGCGATGGCTTGCGCAGTAGAGGCATTAAAAAAACAAGAAGTACGCCGCATTATTTTAACCCGGCCGGCTATTGAAGCCGGCGAATCCTTAGGGTTTCTTCCCGGAGATTTAGAGGCTAAAATCTCACCGTATTTAAGGCCGCTTTACGATGCCTTATACGACATGATGGAGGCAAGGCGCATTGAAAATTATATCGAAACCGGGATAATTGAGGTCGCTCCGCTAGCCTACATGAGAGGCAGAACGTTAAATGACGCTTTCATCATTTTAGATGAAGCGCAAAATTGCACTGCCGAACAGATGAAGATGTTTTTAACCCGGTTAGGTTTTGATTCTAAAGCAGTAATCACCGGAGACATCACCCAGAGCGATCTCCCCGGAGCTAAACCCATCGGCCTGCTTCAAGCACAGGAGATCCTGAAAAAAATTGAGGGGATTAAATTTACTTACTTTGGCGGCGCGGATGTCGTCAGGCACTCACTGGTACAAAGAATAATTCAAGCATATGAAAAAACTATTTAATAAAACCAAACTGTTTCCTGTCGGAATATGCGTTTTCGTATTTTTATTCAGCTATACTATCCGCATAAACTTAGGTATTCCATTCTTTCTAATTTTACTTTATTTATGTTTTTACAAAAAATTTGCTAAAATCAAAAATGCCCGATTAGCCAATTTAAGTTTTCTTTTTTTAATTTCTTTTTGCCTGGGCTATTATTTAATCAAGCAGGGATTATCCTTTTACTTTATTCCAGTTGCGATCATCCCGATGCTCGCCGTACTTTTATTTAATAATCTGGAGGTTGCCTATTTTTTATCACTGGCAACTTGTGTTTCGCTGGCAATTTTAACTCCGGAACCATTTAAAGCCTGGTTTATTTTTATGACCTCCTGCGCCGGCGCAATACTGTTGGTAAACAAAGCTCGAAAACGTACCCAGGTTATTCAAGCAGGATTAATTGCCGGCATTTTACAATTAATCGGCCTGATGCTTTTGGAGCATTTTCGGATCAATCATTCTCAAAGGTACCTAATAATTTTAATCAATGGCGCGCTTTCCGGAATTATCAGTTTAGGAGTTTTACCATTATTTGAATATATTCTACAAACAGCAACAAACATCAGTTTATTAGAACTTGCCGATTCCAATCATCCGCTCTTACAGCGCATGGTGCTTGAGGCTCCCGGCACTTATCATCATAGTTTAATTGTCGGCAATCTTTCAGATGCGGCTTGCGTGGCGGTAGGAGCCAACGGCCTTTTAGCCAGAATCGGGGCATATTACCATGATATCGGTAAACTGCAAAAACCTGAGTATTTTATCGAAAATCAGGATTTCAAAAAGAACGCCCATGATGAACTTACTCCAACGATGAGTAAATTAATTATCATGAATCATATTAAGGAGGGCTTAGAGTTAGCTAAAAAGTATTCCTTAACTCCGGTACTCTCGGATTTTATTCAGCAGCACCACGGTAAAAGCCTGGTTTATTATTTTTACCGTCGAGCATTAGAAGACAAAGAAGAGAACCAGGAGGTAGCCGAGGAAGGCTTTCGCTATCCGGGGCCGAAACCTAATACCAAAGAAACCGCCGTCGTTTTATTAGCCGATTCCGTAGAGGCGGCCACGCGCAGTTTAAAAGATCCCGCTCCGGACAAAATCGTGGAAACAGTACATAAGGTAATTAACAATAAATTCATTGACGGACAGCTTGATGAATGTGAATTAACCCTCAAAGATATTGAAAAGATATCCAGCGTTTTTATTAAAATATTAAACGGTATTTACCATAGCCGGGTTAATTACCCTTAAAATATCGGTGAAGATAACTCTTCAGAACCAACAGAATAAGTTTCAAATTCATACCGGAAAAATAAAAAAATTAATCCTTAAAGTCCTTAAAGGCGAGCAGGTAAAAGAATCCGGATGGATTAACATTTGTTTTGTAAACAATCCGCAAATTAAAAAATTTAACGCCAAATTCCTTAAAATTAAGGGCTCAACCGACGTTTTAGCTTTTAATCTAAGCGATAAAAAAGAAAAGAACGTTATTTTAGCAGATATTATGATTTCTGTGCAAGAGGCCTTAAAACAAGCAGTCAACTATAAAACTACACCCGATTATGAATTATCCCTTTATATTGTACACGGCCTGCTGCACATCTTAGGATTTGATGACCATACGCCTGCCCAGATAAAGCTAATGCGTAAAAAAGAAAGCCAATATGTCCATTGAGAGAGCACAAGGATTAGTTTTAAGCAAGAGAGACTTACGCGAGACTTCTTTAATTGTAGATTTTTACACTAAAGAATTCGGGAAAATTTGCGGAATAGTTAAAGGTATCCGCAGTGATCCGAAAAAATTCGCTTCCAATTTAGAGTTTTTTTCTCTAAATGAAATTATCTTTTACAGAAAAACGCACTCAAGCTATCATTTAATAAGCCAGGCCGATAAACTGGATAACTTTACGCGCGTAAGGCAGAATATTGAACGGACAACTACTGCCGCATTTATGATGGAAATGGTTTCCTCGATTATGCAGCTTGAAGATAAAAATGACCAGATATTTGACCTGACATTGTCCGCTTTAAAAGAATTAGAAACTAACTATAATCCGGAAAAAATCGCCACAATATTTAAAATAAAAATGCTCAGCCTTTCAGGATTTAAACCGCATTTTGATTCCTGTGTATGTTGCCTGGATAAAATTATGGGGCAATCCAGATTCAGCCTTTCTTTAGGTGGGCTGCTTTGCCCGCGCTGTATGCCCAAAGATCCCGCTAGCCGATCAATATTCCGGGGCACCATCGCCACGGTCTTACATATCGAAAAAAATAATTTTAACAGTTCCTTAAGCCTGGGCATGAATCCGGTGATAAAAAAAGAACTGGAGTTAATTTTAAACGCTTTTTTAAATTTTCACCTCGGACGGGAATTAAAATCTCAAAAGCTGATGAATAAATTAGAAGTTGCTGTCTAAATAGACAGGAGGCTAAATGAAAATTGTCATTGTCGGTCCAGGAGCAATCGGTTGCCTTTTTGCGGCATATCTGGCAAAATCAAAAGAAGAGATCTGGCTTCTCGATAAAAACAGCCAACGCGCTGCTAAAATTAATGAATGCGGAATTTCAGTAGAAGGCTTTAGCGGTTGCTGGC
>Ga0247841_10000841_pt1 | contig 75817 bp, 61 predicted proteins | sample LaCruzMarch2015__2_FD_192410 | JGI IMG/M metagenome (GOLD analysis project Ga0247841, IMG submission 192410) | Freshwater microbial communities from meromictic Lake La Cruz, Castile-La Mancha, Spain - LaCruzMarch2015_18m | ecosystem: Environmental > Aquatic > Freshwater > Lake | place: Spain... | reverse complement strand
ATTAAGAAAAATGCCGATAATTCAGGTAGCTTGTGAAAAATCGGGTGTTGCAAGAGCCTCTTTTTACAGGTGGAAACAAAAAGATAAAGATTTCTCCAAAGAAATTGATACTGCAATTTCAGAGGGCGAAGCCATGATAACCGACATGAGCGAAGCTCAGCTTATAACCTTAATCCGCGACAAAAACTTCCAGGCAATTCAGCTTTGGTTAAAAAACCATCATGGAAAATATACCGATAAATTACAAGTTACTGGAGACCTTAATATTAAAGAAGACCCCCTTACTCCGGAACAAGCAACGATAGTAAGGATCGCTCTTAAAATGGCGAACTCACAAAAAAAATATGAAACATAAGAAAATGGGTTATGAGGATATAATTAACGCAATGATAAAAGATAAAAGGGTCAGATTAAACATCATCAAAAGAAGTCATAAGTTTTTCTTTTACTTTTATTTTTCTCATTACACCGAATCCCCTATTGCCTATTTTCACGAAGAGATGTTTCGATTTACCGAGAATATACAATTAAGAACTATTGTAATTGCCGGATTCCGCGGTTGTGGGAAATCGGCATTAATGGCAATGTCCTTTCCTCTTTGGGCAATTTTAGGCGAGCAGAAAATCAAATATGTTCTCATTCTGAGCAAAACTGAACAAAAAGCCCAAACGATGCTTCAACAAGTAAAATATGAATTGGAAAATAATGAATTACTAAAGAAAGATAGAGGGCCGTTTCACGAGGAGCGTAATAACCAGTGGAATACTATTTCCATATGCCTCGACAGATATAACGCAAAAATTACTGCTGGGTCAACAGAGCAAAGTTTTCGCAGTTTCAGACACATGCAATATCGTCCCCAATTAATTATTGCAGACGATTTAGAAGATTTGGAAAGCGTCAAAACATTAGAAGGAAGAGATAAGTTATATAACTGGCTTGTATCAGATGTAATTCCTGCGGGAGGAAAAAATACCCGTCTAGCAATCATTGGTGGCATATTACATGAAGACTCTGTTTTAAAACGCCTTCAAAAAAGTATAGACGAAAACAAAATGGACGGAGTTTATCGCGAATATCCCTTTTTAGATGAAAACGGGATTCCTACTTGGAAAGAAAGATTTAAAACACAAAAAGACATAGATGATGAAAAAAGAAAGATAGGCAATGAATCCGCTTTTTTGAGAGAATATCAACTCCGTCCATCTTTAAAAGAAGATCAGATAATTAAAGAGGAGTGGCTTAGATCTTATGACTGCGATCATGTCCCAGAAAATGAATCAGAATATATATTCAGCGTTGTTTCCATTGATCCTGCTGTTTCTTCTAAAAAATCATCCGATTTTACAGCTATAATTTGCGCGGATGTTTACGGAAGAGGTAACAATAAAAGAATATATATCAAACCAAATATAATTAACAATCAAATAACTTTTCACGAAATGAAAGAAATTGCTAAAGATCTTTCAAAAAAAATCGGCAGAGGATGTCTTGCAAAAATATATATTGAGGATGCCGGACAACAGGGATACATTATACAAGATTTAATGCGAGAGGGTTATCCTGCAACAGGGATAAGACCGTTGGGAGACAAAAGTTACAGACTCAATAGCGCTGGCGCTCAATTCCAGGCCGGAAGAATCTTTTTACCAAAAAATGAAAGCCCTATAATTAAAAAACTTAAACAACAAATTCTATATTTCGGAATAGAAACTCATGATGACTTAACGGATGCATGCACACAACTAATAAACCAAGTAATAACCGAGGTGGAAAAACCAACTCCAAAAATTACGGTATTTTCTTTTGGGCCAGATATGAAAGATTATAGGATACTATCATCTGACCGCTAATGCAAACGGTCTGGACTTAATTGCATAGTTGCGTCATTCCTTATATAAAGGTCGAGGCTGGAAAAATCCGGCTGAAAGTTGTAATATAAATTAACAATTAAATATTGGTTACAACCTAAACTTTTGAGGACAACTCAATAGCATGGTTATTAAACGCACGAAGATAAAGACCCCATCATCAGGGTCGCTTCGTGCGTCGTACAGGGAAACTTGTACGGATCCGCAAGGGTCTAACTGGTGGTGGGTTTTTTATATATACAATTACCCACTTGCCAACAAAAATAATACTTATGGCAATTATAATCTCAAAAAATGGCAAAAATGCCAAAAAAATAGAAAAGTCAAACTTCGAAAAAGAGGACTATCTGCAAAAATATATTTACGATAATCCTGAAAGCATTCCCTTACACGATATAAAAGATGATATTCGCCTCCTTATATTAGTAAGGGAATTCCCAACCGACAGCGGACCAATAGACGCAATCGGAATAGATATCTACGGAAATATCTATTTAATAGAAACAAAGCTATTCAAAAATCCCGACAAACGAACAGTGGTTGCACAAGTGCTCGACTATGGAGCATCATTGTGGCGCAACTTCAGCAATTTCAGTAATTTTCTGCAAAATGCGGAGCGCGAAACAAACAAGAATTTCGGCATAGGGTTAAACCAAAAAATAAAAAACTTCTTCGACATAGACGATGATGGAGTCTCTGCCCTGTTAGATAATGTAGAAAAAAACCTCAACGATGGTAAATTCAAATTCGTCGTATTAATGGATAAACTCCATAATAGATTAAAAGACCTGATTGTATTTATTAATACGAACAGCGAATTTGACATATACGCCGTAGAAATGGAATATTACAAACTCGACGATCGAGAAATAATCATTCCCAAAATCTTCGGTGCCGAAGTCAAAAAAGACATCGCTGTGTCTACATCATCCGTAAGAGGAGAATGGGATAAGAATAAATTTTTCCAATCTCTCGAAAATAATCTCAATACGTCTCAAGTAGAAAAAATGAAAGAGATATACAATAAGTTTGAAAAAATTTCAGATAATATTAGATGGGGTACGGGTACAACAAATGGGTCATATGCTCCTATAATAAATAGCATCTCCCCCACTAGATCAATCCTATCTGTTTATTCAAATGGCAGGTTAAGCATTAAGTTTAATTGGTTTATCAAAGATGAATGGAAACTTAAAGAAACCAACGGCTACATGGCTGATAAATTTGGAAAGCTATTACTAAAATATGCTCCTAATTTAAAACTACCAAATGATTACAGAAAACACGAGATAAAAATAGAACCGGGCGAATGGATACCATTTTCCGAGGGAGTGCTAAAAGCTTTCGAAGAATTAAAAAATTAAAGGTCGTAATAAAAAAATAAAACATAAAATAAAACATGGAAAATCAAACACAAAAACCAAAAAAGAAGTTCTATAAACGTTGGTGGTTCTGGGTTATTGTTGTATTTGTGATAATTATTATCACTTCAGGCGGTGGGGATAAAAACAATGCCCCGACGTCCACAACAGAAAAAAACCAACTACAAACGGAATCAACTGTGGCAGAAACAAAAAAACAAGCGAATAATCAAAAGTCGTATCAAAACATCTTTACTTTTAGTGGTAATGGCGCAAAAAAATCAGAATCTTTTACCATTCAAGGAGATCGATTCAAAATCACATATGAATGCGGAGGGGACATAAACGCCACTCTTTGCACGGCATTTGTTTTTAAGGTCGGTAGCAACCTACCGCAAGCCATAATGAACAGTGCGCAGTCAGTTAAAGATGAAACGATTATTTATACATCAATGGCAGGAAAGGGTGAATATTACATAGACGCAAACGTCATGGGTAATTTCGAAATGACCGTGTACGATTATAAATAAAACAGTAGATATAAAAACGAGGGCGTTATGCTCTTGTTTTTAATTTTATTCCTCTGGTTCAATTTCTTTTTTAATCTCTTCAAATTCATTCTCGACTTCTTTCAAACGTGATTTACTGGCCTTAATAAGTGTCACTGCTTCTTTTACTTTTTTTAATCCCTCTTCTATATCGACTTCTTCTTGATTGTCGAACCATTCTGTAATTTCAGAAAGTCGCTTAAGGTTTTGATTTAAATTTTTAGTATCTTCTGCCATATTATTTATTGTTTATTTTTTTTATTTTTAACTTCTGAGGTAATTTCCCCGTTATATAGTAATAAATCCATGTTGTCTCCTATTGAAGCGTCTTCTATGCTTTTAACTATTTTGTTATTAATTCTTGCAATACTATAACCCAATTTCAAATGTCTTTCAGGATTATTTGCAGATATAACACCTTCTGAATTTTTTAAGCTCTGATTAATTTTTGATAAAAGATTTCTAAAATTATCGAATAAATTTTGTTTAGAAAAATCGAGATTATTTTTTGCATTGATTATACTGTTCTTAAAGTTTTGAATCGAAACTATTAAATAATTTTTAATATCTTTATATTTATTTATAACTAAATCGCTATATTCTTTCACTACTTCTGTCGATTTATCTATTGCATCTTTTATATTTTCTAAAACGTATTTATAATTGTCGATTATTTTCCTTTCATGTCTTTCTATAAGCAATAATGCTTCTTCCCATGATTCGTTTAATAAGTGGGCAACAGCGGTTGGCGTAGATTCACTTTTGTCGGCAGCGAGGCAAATTAATGGAACGTCTCTGTGATGCCCTATACCGACTATAACCGGTACAGGAAATTCCCTAATTTCACGGATTAATGCTTCATTATTAAATGGTGCCATTGGGGCAAGCGAGTCTATTGTTCCTCCACCCCTAATAATAATTAAAACTTCGATATCCTCTCTTTTAAAAATTTTAATCGAGTTCAATAAATCTATGACTGCCATCTGTCCCTCAACTCGTGAATCGCTTACCTTTACTATAAAACCAAATTTTCTAAGATTATACTTAAAATCGTAGATGACTTCTCCCTTCCCAGATGTGATGACTCCAATTTTCTGCACATATTGAGGAATCGGTCGCTTTTTTTCTTCCGCAAAGAGACCCTCATCTGTTAACTTCTTTTTTAACAATTCATATTGCTTTTTTAATTCACCCTCTCCTGCCATCTCGATTGTTCTGCAATTAAAAGTTATATCCCCTCTGGCCGGCCAAATTTCAGGATTACCGTAAGAAATTACCTTTAATCCATGCTCTAATTCTATACCAAAGGTTTTCAACTTTGTGCCCCAAATTTTACAGTTAATCATAGCTTCATTTTTCTCATCTCTCATCTTAAAATATACATAACCGCTTGGATACGACTTAATATCGCTCACCTCACCAATAATTTTTGCTTTGGAAGTTTTAAGATAATCGTTCAGCGATGCTATAAATTCAGATATAGTATAAATTTTTTCGCCTTCATTATCCATTATTTTATTTGTTTTAGTCTTTTTAAATCTATCATCTTTGCTCCAGTTACATCTGCTTTTCTGTGACTTAACGAATCCCACACCTTAAGCGCTGAACCGTCATAACATAACTCGTATTCTCCATCTCGTCTAATTTTGAAAACAAGTAAATCACCGTCGCAGGGGGGCTTTTTTAGATAGGTTTCATCTTTTTGCGTAGTTTTTACTTGAACCATTCTTTTGTTTCCCTTTTTATCAATTCTATATCCATCCCAATCTTTTTGGCTTTTCTCATCTAAAACTACATCGAACCTCAATGAAGCTATCGCTTCTCCAATATCACCTATCATTCTGCCATCTGGAGTAAACTTTCTTTGCGAAAAAGCGTCGTTCAGCTTCTCAACAGAGTGATACAAATCCTTAATAGCTTCTTTTAACTGCCCTATCTGATCCATTTTTATTTATTGATTTCTTTAATTATTCGATTTGTTTCAACAAGCGCAACAATTATTTTTTGATAATGCTCAATATCCGCATTGGATAAGACTCTACCTTTGCGGTCCTTCAGCCATTTTTGGGCAGGTTGATATCCGCCTATATAAAAATTCCATGCAATTTCTGGCACATTACCAAAATACTGTTCTTTATTTATAAAAATATTTCCATCTTTATAAGCTAACTTTTCAACTGTATCGGAACCGGCAATAGGGTATGTAGTAATAAATTTATTTACTTTGGACGACCTTAATAAATGTAATTCACGAAGCTCTTTTCCGAGTTCAACAAGTTTTGCAAAAGTTTTTTTATCGATAGGATATGAAACGCGTGGAAAATCAATTTTCAAAAATTCCTTATATTTTTCTCTATATTTAGGCGAATGCAAAACCGCATAAATATAATCAAAAATCTCTTCTGGTTTTGTCTCACCCACAATTTCTTCAATTTTGGAAACAATTTCTCTTTTAAGATTTGAAACTTTTGTACCATCTTCGACATAAATATAGAGAGGAAGCTTAAATGAATTATCTGACACAAAATGCTCGTCTGATACAGAACTAGAAATAAAAACATAGTCCCCGTTTCTTGAAATTTCTAATCCGATGTTATCCTTTTGGAAGAAATTATCCATCACTTCTGACCGACTTCGTGATAAAAAATTGTTGTCATAATAGATAAACCTCGCGTCAAATGGACGATAATCATATGACGTCACTTTTCTATCATCAAACTCTTTTATTGTTAAAACCTTTCCGTACTCCCAAGTTGTATTTTTCGCCAAATTAAATTTACTGATTATTTGTTGTAGCGAATATTTTTTTTCAATAATATCTTGTATCCTTTCGGATAAAATATTTTTATCAAAATCTAAGGAAATATTATCAACCTTTGTCTTAATACCAACAGAGTATTTTACAAATAAATCACTCACTTTAAATCCATCGTCATATTCTTCTTTTTTACTAAAATCTTTAGGTACAAAAAAATAATACGGCTCTGAATAATTAAGTTTTTTCCATTTAATATTTTTAACATCCGTATTATTAAGTATTTCAAATTTCACCTCTCTTTTCCCAAAAGTTTCAGCGTGATAAACCGTACCTAAACTTTTCTTTTCACCAGCTTTACGTACAAAGATTGATATGGAAACGCCCTGCATAATATCAAAAACGTTTTCGTCTTTACCTCCGTCTGGTGACTTTTCCTTTTTCTTTGAGTTACCGTGCAAATCTAAAATATAAATATCGTCAAAAGTTTCGAGTAAATGCTTTCTCATTTGGCGATGAGTAACCCCATCTATAAATGAGTTATTGGTAATCATCGCGACAATTCCACTCTTATTTTTTTCAACAAAATGCTCGGCAAATCTTATAAATTTTATATAATCATCATCAAGGTTAATCTTTCTTTCTCCAAGTCCTTTTTTGTAATCCTTTATGAGATTCAATATCCATTCACTTTTGTTTGAGGAATTAATGCTGTATGGTGGATTTCCAACTACCACCATTATTGGTTTTTCGTTTTTTATTTTTGATGCTTCTTTCGCCTCTTCAGCAATACTAGCCGCAAAATCAAACGCAAGAAGTTCTGGCTGCCTGCCGATATCTTCAAGGGAATTGGTAAGATAAATTCCAAGACGAGCCTTACCTGTTCTAGTTTCGTTGAAATATTTAAATCCAGTTGCCTTCAGTGCCATACTCAATTTCAAATGAGCAATTGTATACGGCGCCATCATAAGCTCAAAACCATAAAGGCGAGGCAGTAAATCGTGATGGACATAAGCTGGCCAACGACCCTCCTGTTTACTTTTTAATATCCTGGTATAAATTTTTCCGATAACATCGCTGATGAATGTTCCCGTTCCAACCGCAGGATCTAAAATTTGAACCCTATGAACGCCGTCTGCTGTTTTTGATGTATCTGCCAGCCCAGTCGGAAGTTTAAAATCTTTTTCAAGCAAATAATCAACAGAACGAGTGATAAACTGAACTACTGGCAAAGGAGTATAATATGCTCCCATTTTCTTGCGTAACTCTTCATCATATTCTTTCAAAAAATCTTCGTAAAAATGAATCACGGGATCCGGACTTTTTTCGGTTTTACCCCATAAATCAGTTCTAAAATATTCTTTCATTAAACTTTGGACATCTGCATGAGAAAAAACTTCGCATAACTCGTCTACAATATATCCTAATCGTTTATCAAAATTACGCCCGACGATATGATCAAAAAAATGTCCCAAGAATGGATTTGAAGCAGGGATAAGATCGCGAGCCTCTTGTCTAGAAAAATTATTTACAGTCTCATCATAATATCGAGCAACGAAAAGCCCATAAACAAGTGTTTGGGCATACATGTCAGCAAATGATTCTAATGTGAGGTCGTGAACAAGAAGCTTTTTAATTGTGTCATATACTCTAACGATCTCTATGTTTTTGTCTGATTCTGTGGCTAAAAATTGTCGCACATTGTCTCTTATCCTTCTCGCCTTCCCCCCCATAATTTTTGCGAGGTGTTTCCCAGATTTTATTGGTTCTTTCTGAGACTTTGTAAAGTCGACAAATGTTTTGGCAAGATGCTCATAATTTTTCTCATTGCATCCAATTGTGCGATTCTTAATATTACAATCAGCTATTTTTATGGGCTCTTCGTAGGGAAGACCGTTCCTATAAAAACGAAATTCCACATAATCTGTAAGAACTAAATTTGTATACCCATAATATCTCGCCATTTGTTCTGATTTTTCAATTTTATCCAAAGACACGCCAATGTCTTTGGCCTCAATATACAAAATTGGTACATCATTACTCATTACAACAAAATCCGGCTTATTGCCCTGCACAGATCTAGCGTCGTGCAATATACGCATGCCTTTTATCGACTCAAAAATCCCTTTCAATAAAATTTCGAAATCTGTGCGATAACCCATCTCGCTCGTTTCTTTGTGCGAAAATTTAGAAGATATTGATTGAATATAATTCTCAAAAATAGTTTTCATATTTTCATTAATTTAACCACAAATTAGACATTTTTTCAAATTTTAAGATGGGCGGTTTTTAGGGGTCGGGGTCTGGACTAATTGGCAAGATTGCGTCATTCCTTAGCTTAATATGAATATACAACCATATAGGAATTCAGGGGTCTTAACCCAACAAAACGTACAGGCCCCGGCTAAGGTAAAATATGTGCTTTATGCACGCAAAAGCAGTGAATCGGAAGAAAGACAAGTGCTTTCCATTGATTCACAGATACAAGAAATGCTTCATGCGGCTGAAAAAGAGGGGCTAGAGATTATTGATATTCGGCGCGAATCCCATTCTGCTAAAGATTCTGGACAACGTCCGGTGTTTAATGAGATATTGAATGATATTAGAAGTGGCAGATATAGTGGTATCTTAACCTGGGCACCCGATAGACTTAGTAGAAATGCCGGGGACCTAGGATCTTTGGTGGATTTAATGGATCAAAAATTGTTAGCTGAGATAAGAACCAACGGCCAGCGATTTATTAATGCGCCTAATGAAAAATTCCTGTTAATGATATTATGCTCTCAAGCAAAGCTGGAAAATGATAACAAAAGCTTGAATGTAAAACGTGGACTTCGTGCCAGGTGTGAAATGGGCTGGCGTCCGGGAACGGCTTTAACAGGATATCTAAACGAAAAAAGGACAGACAGGAAATGCCAAATTTTCACAGACCCCGAAAGGGCTCCAATTATAAAGCAAATGTTTGAGAAAGTTGGTAATGACCATTGGTCAGGAATGAAACTTTACCACTGGCTAAAATTTGAAATTAATTTTAAAACACGCGGAAATAAAAATTTATCTCGAGGCAACATTTACAGAATATTGCAAAATACATTTTACTACGGAACATTCGAATATCCTGAATCTAGCGGAAATTTTTACAACGGCAAACATGAATCGTTGGTTAGTAAGGAATTATTCGACAAAGTTCAAGAACAACTAAACCGAAATCCAATGAACAGAGAAATCCGAGAATTTGCATTTACTAAAATGTTAAAATGCGGAGCCTGTGGATCGGGAATATCAGCTTGTGAAAAATACAAAAAATTAAAAAATGGAACAACTTCAAAATATATTTATTACGGATGCACAAAAAGTAGAGACATCAATTGCCACAATGGGTATATTCGCGAGGAGGAGTTAGTAAAACAGTTGCTTAATATAATTGATAATCTTAACCTAGATGAAATTTTAATAAAACATAAATTTGCAGAGGAAGTTAAAAGATATAATTTATTTCAAAGCCGAGTACTTAAAATTGAGGGACGATCTAATACTGAACAAAACATAGACATAAAAAGTTACATCAAATACCTTCTCCGCGAAGGAAGCATGCAAGAAAAGCGGGAAATACTTTCTTGCATAAAAAGCAAAATTGTAATCAAAAATAAAATTCTAAACGTAGAATAGTAAAACAAAAACAGATTTTTTTATAATCTGTTTTCTTTAAAAATGTCTTGAGCGCGGGCCACATTGCCCTGCCATAAGGCATGCAATATGTAGCATATCGCACTTTTACCTGGGGACTTAACATCCCTAGATAAAAGTGCTAAATGCGCAACCTCGTGGACGCTGTTGGAACTGCAATTAGAGAGCATAAGGGCTACATATACATCCCCGACCTCAGAGAAAAAGTTTAAAACTTTTACTTTTGATGATTTTTAAATATTTGGCCGTCCTCAAGTATAACCTCAAAAAATTTTGTTAGATCAGTAACAAACTCAAAAACTTCTTCGCGAGTAGGGTTGGTGTATCCGTATTTCCGTTCCATTAAGCTTTTCCATTTTTGGTATAATTCCTCTGATTTAATTTCCACCATAGTCTCTTTATTAAGAAGTATTATTCAACTCGTTAACTAATGGCGCAATTCGCGAACCGATTCATTTTGCTTTTAACAACTTTTCCACTAACTTTTTATAATTTTTTAAAAATATACTTTCTTGGTCAATCTTCATAAACAGTTCTTTTTCTGTTGCCCAACAATAATCTTTCAACTCGTCTGTATCTAATTTAATATCGCTGTCTTTGCCAACAAATTCAACAAGAAAAAATGTTTGCTTTTGTCCCCGCCATTTAAATCCTGCTTGTCCGATTGTTTCTTCATCCCAATCATATTGATGACTAAATGGGAATCTTTTGATTACTTCAAACTTATCAGTCCCCAACTCCTCTTTTAATTCTCGCATTAAAGTTTCCTTTCTTTTTTCGTTTTCATGCACTCCGCCTTGAGGCATTTTCCAAACTCCATTTGGGTATTGAATCAAAAGATATTTATTACCCTTGCAAATCATTGCACCCACATTATTACGATATGGCAGTTTGTTAAATTCTTTTTTTTGAATCATTTTTAAAATTTTTTTAACTATTCCCTTCGTTCTTTGTTTTATCCAAAATCAAACCAGCATATCCCCTATTTATTTTCAAACTTTCAACATCTTTAATCCCTATGTCTTCTAAAAATTTAACACATGCATTTTTGGCATCCACATTGTTTTTAAAACTTCCTTTCGCTTCTACTTCTATAAAGTCACCCAAGTCTTTAATTTTATCTAATGCAATTTCTAAATCACCACAATCCCAATATTCTCTTTGCTTATCAACTGTTACTACATATTTAAAATCCAAAAACTTTAGTATTTTTCTAAATTCATCTGCATTCAAAATCTCTGTTTCATACTCTTCGGTGCATTCTTGCTCGCCATTTGCTTTTTTATTAATTGATTTATCATATTCAAAAATTATTTTGTCGGGGTTAGTTCTTATTCTTAGCCATTCTGTCGGGTGGGGCTTTTGCGCAAAAAAATCCCTATGAGAAGGGACATAATATTCATCAATTTGATGTATTAATTTTATTAATTTCCCAATAGATGAAACTTTTGCCTTAATTTCTTCAAAATTATCAATTGCTATTTTTATTTCAACTTCAATGTTCATATTTTTAAAAATATTCTTTAAATCTTTTTTTAATGTCTGAAAATTTTTGTTCTTTTAAATTAAAGGTAAATCCCGGTCTTTCATTCAAATTACAACAAAGATTGTAAAATCCTTTATCGTCTAACACATCCAATCCTAATTCTTTACAAACTAAATCAATCTTTTTTTGCCTTATCAACTAATTCCGGCTTTACATTAATTTCTGCCTCAAAATACCAGCCCCAACCGGGAGCATTAACTAGGGCAATTTCAACCCCTTTATAAATATAAACCATCGTCTTTGTGGCTTGAAGTCCTCCATAATACATGCCTATTGCCTGCAAAAGCTCAGCCATGTCCTCAAACTTTTTTGACTCAATTGGAAAAAAGTATTCTTTTCTTGCGTCTTTACCGCTCCATGCTCCGTGTTTTAAAACTAATTCTGTTTTCTTGTTTATTATTCGTAATCGTAAGTCAACATGACTATCTTTTTGCAGATTAAAATCTGGCTTTTCTCCATGGTCAAAATATATCAAAGAAAATCTGCTTTTCTTGCAAATAAACTTCCCATTTTTTCTCAAAAACTTATCAAGTTCTTTTACTTTTCTTTCAGTGATAAGTCCTCTGTGTTCAACCTCAATTTTCACCATATTTTAAATTTTTAGAAATTTAATTTCTTTTCAATGACATTACCTTTAATGTCGTGCCTTATTGTTCCTTCTAAAAATTTATTTCCATCAAGGATAGTTGGCAATATTTCTCTAATAAAACCAATCAATTCGCAGGAATAAAGTTTGTCTAATTCAACCCAGGTAAGCTCGCCTTCATCGCAATCTATTAAATCTCCGCTAAAATTATTGGCCACATAAACAAACAACATCCAAGCCGAGTCCATACCGTCTAAAAGCGTCTTTATTACTCCTTTCAATTTAATATCTTTTACATCTAATCCTGTTTCTTCTTTCACTTCTCTTATGCAAGAACCATTTACATCTTCATCAAAGTTTGTTTTACCACCAACGCCTGTAAACATATTCTGCATCGGTTCCCTATTCCTTTTCAATAAAAGAATTTTATTGTTTTGTTTATCTACAATGAAACAAACATTTCCGATTGTTGTTTTTTTTATGTTTTCCATATTTTTTAAATTAATTTTTTCTTTGTAATATTATGACTTTTATTCATTGCTGGACAAGCCCTACAAAAGGCATTGTCTACAGTAAATAATTTATTATTAAAAATAATTTTGCTTAATGTGTCCTTATTTAATTTGCCGAACAAAAATTTTTCAGGAATAAAAGGACAAGGGAATACTTTGCCGTCAGGCGCAATATAAATAGTTTTCTTACCTGCACTGCAAAGAAACTTATTTTTCTCATTGAAATATTTCTCTCTTGGCAATTCTAATTCAATGGAATAATTCTTGCTTAACTTATCGAATTGTTTAATTATATCATCATATTCTTCATTATTCATCAAATATTTTTTATTCTTGTTAAATCGGCCAAGCAAGTGAGTTTTGTTAATTTTCAAACAATCAAATCCTTTTGAAACTGTATATTCAATCACTTTCTTAGGTTCGCAATTATTTTTCATTACAGAAAATCTCATTGAAAGTTCACCTAGAAATTTTTTTCTTAAATACTTTAAATTTTCGTTTAATTTTTCAAACCCATCAACTCCTCTAATTTCCTTATATTTATTTCTGTCGACCCCATCTATGCTTATAGTTATACTTTTAACATAAACATCTTTCAGCATATCAACCTTGTCTTTTGTCAAACAAAGTCCGTTGGATGTAATAGAAACATCAATGTCATTTTGATTGAATACTTTAATAATCTCAAATATATTATCCATTAAGAATGGTTCCCCTCCTGCTATTGCCACCTGAAATATCCCTAAATCTCTCATTTCCACTGCAATTCTACCAACTGAATTTATATTTAACTCATCACTTAATCCTTTACCGGAATTATTATAGCAATGTATGCATTTGCTATTACATTTATTTGTTGGGTCGGAAAATATCTTCAAAGGAACTTTAAAGTTATTCCAAATTTCACGGAATTGTTTATTCTTGATAATTTTTGAATACTTAGCGGTTATTTCCCTAAAATTATCATATTCTTCATATTTTTTTGTCGAGTGGTTATAAACAATCAAAGAATCCTTTTCATGTCTTATTGTAATTCTTTTCTCAGGTTCATTTTTTCTTAAGGTGCAAAAAGGGTCAATCGAATTAATATTCCCATATTCAAATAAACCACGACTCCTACAACCTCCTCGACAATTTTTATATTCAGAACATTTTAAGCAACTATCATTTCCTGCATAATTAGTTGATTTTTTGGCTTTATTCCATAAATTAGAAAATGTTTCATTTTTAATATTTCCCACAACATAATCATTCCCAAGAAAAGCGCAAGCTGAAAAATTTCCAGATGGGTCAATATTACAAGTTTCTTTGCCACCAGTGCATCCAAAACCACAATCAATAAATTCGTAATTTATGTTATCAAGTGGTGTTTTGGGGATGGTAACATTTATTTTTGTTTTAACTTTTTGAATATCTTCAAGAAATTCAATGTATTGTTCTTGGGTTATCAATAATTCATGACTATTTGCGGTTCTACCGAATAGCCTAATTGGGTTAAACTTTATAGAGTCTAATGATAAATTTTCGGATAATTTTATTAATTCTTTATATTGACCGACATTTAAACTGTTGACCGTGACCTTCATCGAAATATTAGCACTTTTGCAAAATCTTCTTAAAGTTTTTATTCCTTTTATGGCCCTATCGAAGTTACCCAACCCTCTAACCTGTTCGTGGCTATGTTTTAAACCGTCTATACTAACAGTAATTGTGCGCAACTTAAGTGCGTCAAATTTCTTTGCTACTTCTTCGGTAATTAATATACCATTTGTTGTGAGAGAAACATCTATAAATTTATTCCGTGCATATTCAATAATCTGAAAAATATCGCTTCTTAATAAAGGCTCTCCTCCTGCAATAGAGAAAAGAAATGCCCCGTTCTTCTGCATCTGGTCAAGTAAGTTGAAAATCTGTTGAGTTGTAAGTTCATCGGGATTAAACTTGCCAGAGTCAGTAAAACAGTGTTTACATCTTAAGTTGCATTTATGGGTAATATCTATAAAAACCCTTATAGGTGCGCTCAAAGAATCTTTTTTTGCTTTCTTAATAACAGAGATATTAGAAGAAAAAAGCCCTGCTTTTAACAGGTCTTCTTTAAAATCAACCAAATCCTTGTTTTTAATCTTTTTACTGTCAGCAATTAAAATCCTTTCAAGGGCTTTTGTTGATGCCTTATCTAAATTAAAATAGTTTTTAACTGCTGTATTATAAATTATCGAGCCAAAAAATTCTTCCCTTAAAAATAATTTATGATTGGGAATTTCCATTGAGATAAAAAATGTCTAAAATGAAGCAAGTATCATGTAAGACAATTACATGTGCATTATCTTGATTTTTTTGACTTTGAATTTTTTTACTTTCTTTTTCATAAAAATGATAATTATCATTTTAATATTGGCCCGACCTTTTGCACCTTTATACTATTGGAAAGCATTCAATATGTCAAATTTTTTAAGCAGCACTTTATCTATCTATAAATTATAATAATCTGCCTGACAATCAACTCATTTGGCTTTATGTATTTACCCTTAAAATCAAACCAAACACGCATAAAGTTGTCTCTTTCAATTTTACGTATTGAGCCGAGTTCGGGATCCTGTAGATAAATGTGTTTGTCGTCTAAACCCATAACCACTGAATAGTGCCCATCTGCCACGCTTGAATCGCCATAGTCTGTACGACCTCTTGTGAACCAATTTACAATCATGGGCACATCTTTTTTAAGCCATTTCTCTATGTCCTTAAAACTGCTGTTGTTTTTTATTGTTGCCTTAAATCCAAGCTTTTCAGCTGCGATTTTAATGCTTTTGTCATCAACGCCCAATTCTTTTTTAACTTTACAAAGCTTAGCAATGTCTTCTTCTGACTTGTCTACTCCGTAGTAATTTAAAACTATCTTAAGGCTTGCTGGCCCACACATGTCAGAGTTTAGTGTTTCTTGGAATGGTTTTACATCCAACATTATTAATTTCATTTTTTTAAGATATTTTCTAATTTTTACGCACCTTAACAATCATTTTATACACTTTTATAAGTGCAAAAGATATAGCATCAACTATGTATGTAATTATTATAAGATTAAGTGCAGTTAGCACCCAAAGCATAATACCGGTAAAAGTATCTGCATAATTAATATCAAAATTTACCAAAGAAAGTAAGGGCTGCCCGAATAATAAAAATCCAAAATCACTCATATCAATAAACCATCCTGGCTCGTAGGTTAATCTATGCCATACAGCAAAAACAAACAACGCTATTGAAATCCAGCCAAAGATATAACCGACTTTTGTTAAAAAAATTTTCATAATTTCATTTTCCTTTATTTCTATTCTACCCTTTTCTCCCTAAAATACAAACAAAAAGTCGTTTCAACAGACGACTCTAAGCATTCTCTTAATTTTAGCATCACTTGCTAAAAACAATTGATTTGACAATATTACTCATCGCATCCTGAAGTGATTGATTAGGGTTCACACCCGGCAAAGTGGCAATACTTATCTGGTATTTTTTGTCAGGCGTGTTAAATGTAATCCAACTGCCCCCGTTTATAGAAATCCCCTCTTGCCCGTCTATGTCTAATTTAGTATATCCCTTTGACATGTCAGCCCCCGAATCAGGCCCCTCTAGCCATTCTAATGGTGTTTGAAATGGTTGATTTAAGCTTGCACTGATAACTACGGCCGTTAAATCTTGTTTTCCATCATCTTCGTAAGAATCAGGCACTACAAATAGACGATAATTATCGCTCGAATCAACCGAACCATTCATAACATACATATCTTTTGGGTAATTAAACAAAAAGCCAAGTTCGCTATAATATTTAGGATTATTTATAGCTTCCCAAATGATATTATCAATTTGCTCCATTGCAGTAGGGTCTGCTTTGCCGTCCTTTGCATCCTTATATCTCTTCAATGCCTCCTTACATTTATTATCTACTAAAAATTGATACCTCGCCTCAGCCCAATCTTTCATCGTTGCACCAGGGTACATATCAAAAAAAATATTAGTCCATTTGTTTGTTGCCTTTAAATATTCTGCAGAACCAGCATCAGTATCAGCATAGTCATCAGGACATTTTTGAAGAGCAACTCCCCCACTATTTTGATTGTTATAAACAAAAAACCCAGCTACCAAAATAACCACCCCACAAATTATACCGATATATATTATTCTCCTTTTCATATTTTTATAAAATAATTTTACTCCTCAGAAGAAGAACTTGCAATAAATATCCCCACAAAGCCAATCACCCATATTACAAAATATGAAGTGGGAAAAACGCCCTCCATAAACCAATAAATAAATGGGAAAACCGCTACTCCTGGTGCAAGAATAAAACCTGCAATCACGCCACCAATGTTCCACCACTGATAAAAACTGCTTATCATGAAAAACCACAATACAGATCCAGCACCAAACCACATAATGTATCCTAAGCTTTTCATGTTTTTATTTTGATTAATTAATTATTTTAATAGATTTTGAGCAAAATAATTCATACCCGCTTCCCAAATAGCTAACAAATTATCAACATCGGGAGTTTTTTCTGTAATCGGAAAAAATGGATCACAAAGTTTTGCATTAGGATTAGGATCGCCAGGAGTCCAATAGTCCTCCGGGAAATTATCGTGGTCAGTATCCCTCATTGAATAATAATTAGTAATTGGTCCGTTTGGATATTTTCGCCCATTTTCATCAACATATGTCGTTGTTTCAATTTCAAAAACGAGAAAATCTTTTAGAGACGGCTCACAAGGGTCGTATGCCACGAATGAATAATAAAAAGTTACAGCGCTTTGTTCTCCAGATTTGATTGCTTTCATTTCTGAATTAGGTGCACTTTTTATTTTTCGTATAATTTTATCAAAAATTTCTGGTGTCAAGCTAACATACTTCCACTTGGGTCCCAAATCTTCTATTGGTGGAGATGTTATTGGTATTACTGGTGTCTTTTCTTGTTGTAACACGGGTGCAGTCGATATCTGATTATTATTTTTCCCTGTGAATGAAAATAATATCAAAATAAGTAAAATAATAGTTATTATGAAAAAAATTATGCTGCCGTTCCCTTTTTGATAGATGCTCATAATTTTTTTACTTATTTAATGAAAGGATCTTTGCCCGTGTTAGCGGACCAAAAAGACCTGCTACGGGTTTTATATTATTATCTTTCTGAAACTTTATTACAGCAGCATGGGTTATGGCACCAAAATAATTTGTAGTATCTTGGTCAATAGGAAAATAATTAAGTTTTTTTAGTAATGTCTGCAATTGTTTTACATCGTCTCCACTCATACCCTTTTTAAGATTTCTATTAAAAACAGGATTAACTACACCATTTGAATTATCAATAATTTCTTTGTATTCTTTCGTTCCGGGGATAACGAGCTGTAGAGAATCAAGCGTTTTTAAATCAATACTCTCCAAGATGGACGAAACTCTGGAATAATTGTTGCTATTGTTGTTATATACAACACTGGGAGAATTGCCTAACCAAGAATTAATTGTGCTGATAGATAATATATATCCTAAAGCATTAAGTTCCCCTTTTAGCACACCAGAAGGTATGCCAATGAATGTACCATCATTAAGATATGCTCCACCTCCCGAATTACCATGTTCAATGATGGCAGAAGTTTTTAAATAACTCCCACTTGTACCGCTAAAACTGCCACTAGTATATGTCATATTTGTGCCAAACTTTGATGGATAACCATAGATATTGACGTTGGTGCCTAATCGTAAATTATTACTATTACCTTTAGTAATATCTATAAATGAAAGTTTATTATTCTGCGGGTTTCTCAATTTTAAAACAGCCACATCTTCACTTGATGATTCCTTTACAATATCCGCTATCTGTCTGTTGCCAAAATAGGGCTCATCATTAAAATTATTAATAAATCCAACAAGACACCCGAGAGTTTCACTAACAACATGCTTATTGGTTAATATCATGCCGCTCTGATCAATAATGGTGCCAGATCCCTCCATCCATTTATTCCATTTTTCATCGAAAGGACAAATAAGTTTAACGGTGGCTTTTATAATTGTATCTTGATTTGCAATTTCGCTAGAATCTGGTGGTGTTTGTTGTGTGGGCTTATTCGGTGCCTCGCAGTACTGATCAGTGACTGGCGGAGCCGTTACAACGCTTGGACAATCGAAAGTTATTTTACAGCTTCTATTTTGTACTCCGGAAATAGAACAAGAATTCCAGTCGCCACAAAACCACGTGTCTGCAGTACAGCTCGGTTGTATCGGTTGTAACGGAAGTGTACAACTTTGTGAAGTAACTGGTGAGGAGGTATCACTCTGGCAATTTGAAATTTTATTACAAGTTCTTGTTTGAGTATTATTCTGCGAACATGTGCCCCAATCAGTGCACGACCAATCGTTTAACGTGCAAGATGGAACAACGCTACACCTCTGCCTGTTAATAGGACCAGGACCATTTACATAATCTATTATGCAACCGCTAGGAAAAGCAGAAATTTCATTTCTTGATTGATATCCAAGAATAGGGTCGCAAACTCCCCAATCAGTGTATGTCCATGAAGTACAAAATGGTGGCGTACATATTTGTTGAGTTGAAGGTGATGCAATTCCCCCCTCACAATTTGTTGTTTTACTACAAGTTCTATTTTGAAAATAATTACCATCTGCGCGACATTCTCCCCAATCAGTGCACGACCAATCGGCTATTGTACACACTGGATTTGCAACAACAATATGCAAACTCCAATACCCAGTCCCAATTACACCGTCACTATTTATAGACCCTATACCAAGAGATAAATCTGTGCTTCCACTAGTTGTCGGAGTTGTAAAAGTAAAAGACACATTTCCAGTTTGTCCATATGTAATATCATATTGCGGATTACTTGTAGTAATCGAGCCAGTTGAATTCAAACCGATTTCAACACAATTTATAATACCAACATCTCTACTATTATTAGAAAGACGAACTTCTTCAAAATTATACGGACATACAACAGGATCTTTTAAAACAAAAGAATTCGGTAATCTCGGTTTTACTGATACTATTGAAATTTTTCTAGATGTATCACCGCCCAATAAAATATTATTAACTATCGAAAGCGTAAGCGTATATGTTGTATTCTTTTGCACATTAATTGTAGGAACTTCTGGAACCGATGAAAGCGATCCTATGTCCTGAAGATTTATTGTGGCATTCAATGTATTTTCAATAGCATTTACATTAAAAAATGTAGTGCCTAGAAATAAAATCGAAAAGGTGAAAATAATTATAAATTGTTTTTTCATATTTTTTTATTATTTAAAACAAAAAGCTCCCAGCCAGATTGATAGTCTTGCGACTATCTGTAACCGTTTCCAGTTACAGCCCCGTAAAAGGCAAAACTCTGACTAGGAGTTTTCTACCTTTTACGGGGTCTTTTCACCATGTCGGCATTGCTACCGATTTAGGCTACTACTTAATTTTTACTTATTATTTTTACTATACTCTTATTTTTCTAAATTTCAATTTTAAGGCAAGCTTTCACAAACAACACCGTCTTTATCTGCATCAAGTTTATGGACATCATTCTTTGTTCCTCCACAAGTTTCAAACACCTGTTGCGCTTCTTTCTGCTTTTTAAAATCTGTACAATTGTAAGTGTTAGCCGAACAGTTAATATCACCTGTATTAGCAACAGGAGTGTTTGCTGGCGTAGTCACTGTTTGTGTTTCTTGACTACAAGCATCATCTGCCCACAATCCCCTTTTTGCTGTTCGCGCTTCTAACTCTGCCTCATCAAATTCTTCTTGATATTTATAGGGCGTACCATATGTGTATTCATGCGCGAAACCATCTGCTATCATTTTTTTATTAAAAAATGTTCCATCTTCAAGCCATACATAACGCAAAAGTCGCTGATATTTATCTCTCTCCCCTTGAGTCGGATCGTTTTCTAAACGAACTTTTTTATTACTCAATAATTCTTTTGCTCTATTAGACGCTTCTCTCCCAAAACATTCAACTGGCTTTCTTGGGTCAACTGTTTCTGGCGTATTAATTCCTATAAATCGCAATGTCTCTGTTTTACCATCTATGTTTACATTTATAGTGTCGCCATCAACAACCTTTACAACTTGGTACAATTTTATTGCAACATTATCCGTCAACACTTTTGTTTCTGGCAAATTCTCTTGTTTCTTCGTTGCCGATGTATTATTTACGACAACCTCTTCTTTATTACTTGCAACAACTTCCTCTTTCTCTTCTAGTTGTTGAGTTAATTGTTCATTATCTATTTTTTTATTCTCTGGCGATTGACCAGCACCCACAACAATCAAAAATGCAAAAACAGCTACAACCCAAAACCACCATTTCTTATAAATCTTTCCGCCTAGGTTTGGCATTTTATATTCCATTTTTTATATTTTATATATCTCCTCTTTCCAATAGTTTCTTATTTCAAACCAGTCATATTTTGCTAACAATGTACTATAAACAAAACAGCTTAATGCTAATGGCGTAGTATTAATTCCTTTTTTTTGAAATCCAGAAATAATATCATAATTAATTTTAATAATCTGTTCTCCATAAGTTTTATATTGCCTTGGCTCCCCAAGATCAAAAAAATCCATAAGAGCAAGTTTATGAACCGTAGAAAGTAAAGTTAAATATTTGTCTGGATTATATGTGAAAAGAAAGGCATTTAAAATAATCGCTTCCTTACCCGTTAATCCATTTCTGTTTTCCCTGTTCATTTTTTCCAATTCATTGATAAGGATTATTCTCTGATTTTCATCTTCGGTTGTAAAAATTTGATTTAATTTTTCTCTTATGTCTTTCTTACTCTTTAAACTTCTTAATGCTTTATACCACAACCCCTGCCTAATATTAGCTAGAGCAGCTGATTTACCTCCACCTTTTTTGAATTCTCCTGCGCCCTTTGCCTTTGAACAAAAAAACAGAATAACACAATCCATATCTTCAATCGATAATTCAGAATATTTATCATTCATAATTTTTTCACGCCAAAATTGTCGAAATTCTTCGCTTTGGTTTTTCCAAATCTGCTCGTCTTCCTTAAAGTCATACTCAACAGAAAAATCATTAAATAATTTTACTATTTCTTCATTTATCATATTATTATTTTATGTCCTCTATTACTTTATCCATAATCGCAACCATTGCTTCTGTGTCCCTCTCACAATAAGCCAACATATTTTTAGCCAATTGCTCTTTTTCTTTTTGTGGAGTTTTTTCGTCTGCAAGAATCGGCCAACTTGATGAGGCGTCTCCCCCGCCTTTTATTACCAAATTTTCATAAGAAAGTTCTGGACAAAGCACAGGTAAAACAACTTTTAATGATACCAATTTATCAAACTCACTTTTAACATACATTTGATTCTTATGTTTGAAAATTATCAACAAATCAAAAATCCTATCATTTACATCTTGCAAAAATTCTGCAAAATCTGGTTCCATTTCCGACATTTCTTTATTCCGCCCCGATTCAAATGTGGCATGCCAAACAATTACACTCCCCTTCGGACCGATTTCTTTTTTAAGTTGAGCCAAAAGTTCTGGTATTGGATTTTCAAATTTACGTGCTAAAAACTCATAATGTTTTATTTGGGAATTCAGAGCATCTTTCACATGTAAAGAATATTGAAAAGGGACTTGCTGATATGGCCTTGTTCCATCAAATGGCGGAATTGCCGAGCCATAAGTTTCATAATCAAAAAAATAAAGTGGATACTTTAATTTCTTAAATTCATTCTTAATAGCTAAAGCATCAATTTTCGTAAAACTTTCTTCTGGCTCATATCTAATTGATTCTAAAACATCATCAGGAATCTTTTTATAATTAACCAAATTACGGTTCAGCATTTCCAACAAATGCTTTGGCTGAATATTTTTAACCACAGGATAAATATCTTTAATTCCTTTACAATAACATTCCAAATACTCACAACGCTTCGGATTAATGCATCCATTAATTAATTCCAAACTCGGTTCATCTTTTATTTTAATAACCGCCAGCGCTTTTTTTATTCCATCCTCGGTTTCTTGAAGATTATTATTCGTCTCTTCGGTTATGTCATCTGTTGCAAACAATTTCTCTGGCTCAATATCCCCGTGACGAATATATTGATTATTAATATGAATAATATTCGTTTTACGAATTTTTATTCCAGCTTTTTCAAAACATATTTTCTGAAACCCAACATCAAACACATATTCGCTCTTAGCCGAAGTGGCCATTTTAACCTCGTTAATATCCCAACTGCCATCTTTATTCTTCGTAAGAATATCCGCCCTGCAAGTTAATTCACCAGCAACAACCGTTGGCTGAAACAAAATTGTAGCTCCACTTTTAATCGCTTTCTGTGTATTCGCCCAACCCTCTTTATTATATCCTTCTATCTCAACTCCACCCGGGAATAACTTTTTAGCCAACGCATCAACTTCATTGCCTGTATCAAATCTACGCTGTAAATCAGGCGTCACATCTGGAAGCAATTTTGGTTTATACTTTGACAGCCACAACCAAATCGGACACTCCAAATAATTTTTATAGTCAGTTTTAGTGAGCATATGCTTTATAAACGTCTTGAAACTTATTCAATTTTCTTAATAAATTTATTCATTTACCTATTAACTCTATAGCTCTTTTTGAAAACGCTTTCAACTCTTGGTCATTTATAGTTTCTGCATCAGCTAGGGGATTATCTTCGTGATGATACCTCTTGCAATATCCATTTATTTCTTTTAATTCTTTTAACAATTCTTTAGGAAATAAAAATAAAGATTCTCCTTCAATAGATTTTTCCGCTTTATCAATAAAATTACCCAACCACTCATTGTACAAAAAGTCTTTTGGATATTTCGTTTTTAAATATCCTTCAAGTACTGGCCTTATGCATTGTGCTGTGGATTTTAAATTTTCACTCGCATCTGCTCCATTGTTGATAAAACCCAATATTTTATAAAAATCATTAAAATATCCCCCCAAAGTTTCTGATATAATATCCCATTCTTTTATAATACTACCCTCTTTGCTTCTAGATATACATAACGATTTTATTTCATCGTCCTTCCAATTATCTTTAATATCACGTAAAAAATATTTATCATGAGACATTACTATACACTGTTTTGATTTACTACTTATGTCCAATATTCTATCTTTTGTCCAATGTCTTCTATGCCCATCAAGACTGCTAATTGGATCATCAAATATTAATACCTTATCTTCAATTTCTTCATCTTGATCCAATTTGGATATAAAAAATGCAAAAGCCAAACAATTTTTATCTCCTTGGCTCAATACATTTCTAAAACATGGCTCACCATAAGTAGTTGCATCCCCCAAATTAACCGACACATTGTTTATTTTTATACTGTAACTTGAGCTCGGTTTACCTCCAATGTAGGATGTTTCAGTTTTAACTATTTCAAAACCTGCATCCAAATTATTTAAGTGTCGATTAATACTATCCTGATATTTATCAAACACATCTTTTGTGTATTGATCTAAAGCAATTTTGGCCTCTTTCTTTTTTTGCTCTGCTTCTTTTTTTTCAGTAGATAGTTTGAGATAAGCATTACACAATGGAATCACTGTTTCGATGTGCCTAATCCTTATATTCTTTAATGTTTCCAGTTCTTTTTCTTCACCAGAAAGTTCAACACTTCCAATTTTCAGCTTTTCCTTTTGTATTATCCCATTGATTTTTTCTATTTCTTCATTATATTTTCTTACCTTTTCAGACACACCATCAAAATTACCAATTGCCACTTTTAAATTTTCATTGATTTCAATTTTTTCTAAAGGCGATGAGTTTTTTAATTCCAAATGACTTATCAGTAAATCTCTAACATCTTTCCAGTTCTTTTGTATTTCGTCAAATAATAATTCCGGCATATCAAAAGTAATATATTGACTCCAAAATCCTGCCGATGCTTCATTGGAGTTATAATTACGTTGAACAAAGATGAGGGCAGATTCAGAAAAAACATTTTTTACTTTTTTTAAAGAATTTGCTATATCGTCTTTTAATTTATTATATTCTTTATCGAAATATCCTTTATACGCTTCAATTAAACTATTATGGTCACAATTCTGGCCACAAAAGGGACAATTGTCGTTCTTCACATATTCCAATCCTTTCTGAATCCATATCTCCCCATCTATATCCAAATTACTTTTTATATGGTTTTTTGTTTTTTCTTCTGCCTCCTTCGCAATGCCAATGATTTGCTTATCTAATATTGTTTTAATTTCAATATCTGTTAACTCCGGTAAAACTATTTTTTGAATCAGCGGTTTTGATATTATTGCAGCCGCTTTTTTTACCATTTCAACCGACTTTTCTTTCTTTTGTATCAAATCTTCTATTTTTGAATCTCTTGATAATGCAATAAATTTTTCAATAGAAATATTACTACCAAATATAAATTTTTGTATTTCTGAAGCCTTAGTTGTAATTTCTCCACTCTTTTCCCTTATAAGATAATCTAAGGCATCCACGCTTTGAGCCACCTGAACACCTTTTTCTCCAATCACAAATCTGTACAAATTTTTCTTATGGCCGTGCTCGACACTTTCCCCAGAAAAAACATTTTCATTTATAAAAGCTGCATCAAATATTTCTATTTTTTGATTATTTATACTCTGCCATTTTTTATTTTCAAAAATTTGATTTCTACCAGTTATTTTTATATCTATTAAAGAATCATCCTTTCTTCCGAGAGTCAGTCTTTCTAGTATATGCACCGGGTCGTTATTCATTAAGGATCTAAAAATAGCTGACAGAGTTGTTTTTCCTCTTCCATTCTCTCCGTAGATAAGTGTCAACTTTTTAAAAAATACATCTCCACAAGAGATATAATTTTCAAATCTACCGATGCCTAATATTTTAATTATTTTTTCTATCATGCTTTAATCATTACAAAATTTACTAATTAATTATTCTCTAAAATGTTCCAATAGAAGAAACTTTACCTTCAACAACAATTACTATATCTCGTCTGCGTTTGTGACTACCCTAAAGTCAACACCAGACAGCTCTTTGAAATGCTTTTCACCACATTTAATTTTATAAGCCTCACTTTTCCTTAGTTTTTCAAAATTAAGCGTTCCCTTGGTTTCTCTCACCAAATATAAAACATCTTCACCATGTTTCACAATGGCCCAATCTGGATTATATTTACCAATCGGAGTTTCCACGGTAAACCAAGATGGTAATTTAACGAACAACTTTACACTTTCTTTTCCTTCAAGGTCTTTGGCAAATCTCTTTTCTACTTCTGAGTCATATTCAACAAGATTATAAACAGATTTTTGCGAAGACAACAGATTATCTAAGCAACTTGTAATCTCCCCCAGCTCAAATAATTTCATTTCATACTCTTCATCACCAATTTTTTCATATTTAATATCTTCTATAATAAGATCATTTAATTCATTTTTTATTATATTTAATGCTTGGTCAATAAATTTCTGTGGATTTACCTTAAAATCCTTCAAACGATTTGAGTTATCTAAAATTTTAAATATTGTTTTCCTTGTTAAATTAGTTTCTTTTTGTAAATAAGATAAAATATCTGGAAGTAAAAAATTATTATCAATTTCAACAATCCTATTTGTTGTTTCTCTTGTACCGACTCCTCGATCATTAAGATTCAATTCAGCTTTAATAAATTGTATTTTAAGCGGATCAATGTTGGACATTTGTTCTATCTTTTTTGAAGTATTTTCAATAAGCTTTATGCTAGAATAATTCACGGAATATACAGTTTTTTTATTTATTTTCTCCCATAAATTTTTAAATTCTTCGTCCAAATAAACCCGTTTATTTATGTGTATTTTTCTTGGTTGTTGATATCTAGTAATGTGTTTGTCTATCATATAATCAGAAACGATATCAAAAATCTCATTTTCTATATCTTTAAATTCTTTAAGTGTTTCAAACTTGAAATCTGGATAGTCCGGATTAAATTTATCAGTGAGAAAACCCTCATCATCTATATACCCCCTATCTTTTAAATTCATCCATATTTTTTCGGATTGATCTATTGTTGTTTCTACTTCTTTGCCCTTTACAAAATAATTTATTTCACAAAAAGCTGTTTTTGGAATTTGTCCAAAACGAATTCCACAATCTTCTTCATATTCATTTTGAAGTTTTTCTGCAAATTCTTTATAAGTCTCATTAACAAAGACAACCAATTTGTTTATTGAGTCATCAAAAACTCTCTCACCATCTTGGTCCACTGGCAATCTTAACCCACGTCCAATCTCTTGCCTCTTCTTCATTACTGTATTTGTTTCATTAAGTGTGCAAATTTGAAATACATTAGGATTATCCCACCCCTCTCTTAATGCAGAGTGACTAAAAATAAATTGCAATGGCTCCTCTAAAGATAATAATCTCTCTTTATTTTTCATTATTTTATCGTAGGTACTTTCATCTGCTTTTGTTGCACCGTTAGAATCCTTCCAATTGCCATTATTATCTTCTGCAAAATAGCCATCACAAACCTCATTAAAAGAATAATTAATAAGCCCTTTGTATTCTTCTTGTTTTGTAAATTTATTAAAAAATTCCTCAAACCAAACAGCATACTTTCCCATACTAGTATTTCTATCTTCTCCATAAACTCTATAATTCGAAACCCGATCAATAAAAAATAATGAAAGGACCTTAATCCCTCTATCTTTGACTTGCTTTAATTTATTCAAATGCTCCTTTATAGTATTCTCTATCTGTATTTTTTTAATTTCATCGCCATATCCTCCAATCTCTTCGCCCACAGATAGCCTAATCTCAATTGGTGAAAATTTTAAAAACTGGTTATCTGGCTCGCAATTTATTTCACTAATTTGAAAGCCATTTCGATAGCATTCTCTGTTACCAGACAACACATAAAGATCCTGACCACTTTTTACAGTTATTTTTTTGTTTTGTACTCCGGTTTGTGTTTGTACTTGTATCTCCAATTTGGCCTTAATGCCATTTCTATTGTCACAACTAATTAACTTTATATATGCGTCATTTGCTCCGTCCATCCCTCGAGCTGATGCAACTGATATTTTCTTAACAAGCTTTAATTTAGACGCTTTTATCGGATCCAATTTATAAACCAAATTATAAGGATTAATATGTGTTGCTGAATACCTTAGCTTACACAAAGGATTAAGTGAAGAAATAGCCATCTTTGCTCTAGGCGTATTATCTACGCTTTGTGGTTCATCAATAATAACTATTGGATGCACAGCCTGTACATATTCACGAGGACTATATCCATTCAACTTTTCATTTGGTCTATGAAATAAAACCCCTTTATCCTCTCCGTCAGTATCTGTAAAGTCTTTTCTGAATGCATCAATATTTATTACTAAAATCTGAAGTTCATTACTTGTAGCAAAATTTTTAACAATGCTCATTTTTTGAGAATCATAAACAGCGTAATTTAGCGGAACATTACTATATAAATTTTTAAAGTGTTCTTGAGTTATCTGTAAATTTTTTAAAGTACCCTCTCTTATTGCTACACTTGGCACAACAATTACAAATTTATTAAATCCATACTTTTTATTAAGTTCAAAAATAGTTCTAAGATAAACATAAGTTTTCCCCGTCCCCGTTTCCATCTCCACACTAAAATCCATTCCTTGTAATGTGGGTATTCTAGAAATATCATTTCTATCTTGAATTTTATGAATATTTTTTAATATTTCTCCTTCAGGAAGGGAAAGATTATTACCTATACCTAGTTCATTTTGCTGTAAATTCTCAAATAAACCTTTTCCTTTGCTTTTTATACTAATTTTTATTCCACCCTCATTAAGTGGAAGACCATCAAAAATATCAACAATTGCATTAATTGCATCTTTTTGAAATTCTTGATTTGAATCAAATTTTAATTTCATAGTTATATCGTTCTAAATTCTATTTGATTATTTTCTAAAATCTTAGCAGTATTAGTAAGGTCTGCATCTTCCTTAAAAGATGAATTCAAACAAATAAACTGTTTTGGTTTCTTTTCTGCAAGACTTCTTACAAAATCCTTATCAAGTTTGCTTTCTAAGCAAATAAGTAATTGACCTTCTGATGCAGAATAAACATTTTTGCCATCTATTTTTATCTCCTCAACTTTTTCAGATAATTCAAATCCCGCTTTTACTAAAATCTCGTAAAGAATATCTGCCTCCTTACTCTTGGGGTCTGTATTGTTTACATGCAGTTCTAATTTCTTTTGTATATCTCCGTCTGTGGCGCCATCCCAAACAGCAAAATTGCTTTTATCTAACTTAAACACCTTAAATCCTTTGTCAAACTTATCTGCGTTAAAGCCATCTTTATCTTTGTTCTCTTCCAAAATCTTTTTCCCAGCCTTTCTTATTCTCTCTTCACCTATTTCTGTTATATCTTTATATCCAGCTTTATATGCCTCGGATTCCTCATCAGTTTTTTCAGGAAGTTGAACCATAATAAACTTTCTATTTCCACCATCTTCTGCATTCAATTCCATAACTGCATGTGCTGTTGTCCCTGAACCAGCAAAAAAATCTAAAATAATGTCATTGTCTCTTGTTTTAGATAATTTAATAATATGTTTTAGCATATTTACGGGCTTAGGATAATCAAAAGGTATACCTAAATTTTCTAATTCTTTAGAACCAAGCATATTTTGAAAATCTTCAAAAAGATTATTAGGTCTTGCCGTTTCTTTTTCTAGCGTATCAATTAAAAATCTCTTCTGATAAATTATCCAATTAGATTGGTTACCATTTTCATCAATCAATAATGAGTTTTTAGATTTTTTAATAGCCACATTATTATTTTTTAACTCCATTAAAAATCTCTGCTCAGTCCATCTAAAACTTTTATTTTCTGGTGGAATTATTTTTGAACCATCTGGGGCGGTGACATAAAATCTTTGATTTGGTCTATAATCTAAATTAGGCATATAAATTATCACTTCTGCATATTTTTCACCCTTTCTTGAACCCTCACTTTCTGTTTTATTATAAATTTTTTCATCAACATCTGTAGTGAAACTATCTAATTCGTTAATATTCTTAGCATAAACAAGAATATAATCATTAACTGGGTTAAAATAATTACCTTTATTGCCACCTCTTTTTTGAATTCTTGTTATGAGACCAACTTTATTCTCCTCACCGAATATTTCATTCATTATTATTTGTAAATTAGATACTTCATCGTCTCCTATGGAAATAAAAATTACGCCATCTCCAGTTAGCAAATTTCTTGCTAAAAACAATCTAGGCCACATCATATTCATCCAGTTAGAATGAAATCTGCCATCTGCTTCCACATTTGTTGAAAACTTTTTGCCTTCAGCATCTACTTGCCCAGTATATTGAAGATAAGTTTGGAGCCCCTCTTCATATTTATCAGGATATATAAACTCTTTTCCTGTATTATATGGAGGGTCCAAATAACACATTTTTATCTTTCCAAAATATGATTTCTGGAGTAGTTTTAATACCTCCAAATTATCGCCCCCTATAAACAAATTCTTGGTTGTATCAAAATCAACAGACGCTTTTACATCTGGTTTTAAAGTTGCATCACTTGGGAGTTGCGCCACTTTTATGGCCTGTGCTTTGCCGGGCCAATTCATTCCATATCTCTCTCTTCCAATATCAACATTCTCACCCAAGGAAAGTTTCAATTTTTCAAAGTCAATTTTTTCTTCATTAAAAACTTCTGGAAAAAATTGTTTTAATTTTGTTTTCTGTTCTCCTTTTATATTCTTAGAATGTAAATTTATTTTAATTTTATCCTTCATATAAATTTTTATATTTAATGTTTAAATGTTTTGTAAAGATCTTCTGTAGTAAGCAAATATAGCATCTCGCCTAATTGGGTCATTCTATGAGATGGAATCAATCTTCTGAATCTTCTTCTTTCTATAGAATCTTCTTTAGTAATTAATCTTTTAACCAAATTTGTAAAATCCAACCATTTTTCATTTACCTTTTGGGGAATTTCAAATTCCGTCATTAGTAACCCATCAAGCGCAAGAGCGCTAGTATTTTTTGAAAGTATTTTTATAAACTCAATATCCATTATACTTATTTCTTCTTGTGCTTTTTGATAATCTCCATCCTTAAAAAGTTTATAAATATAATTATAAAATGCAACAAAAATATCCTTGTCCTCCATCATTCCTTTTAATTTTTGAGTTCGTGGATTATTAATACCAATTTTTTCTTTTTGAAGACTAAATATTTGCTTAATTATTTCCGTGTAACCTTTATTAGAATTTAATAAATTATATAGATTTTCTTTTTCCTTGCCACTAAATTGGTATTTAGGGTTATCTATAAATGGCATAGCCTGAGAAAACAATCTAAACTTTTGTAAATTAGGTAAATATTTTTTAATATCTGCCCTCGTTATAAAAATATTACGGATACGATAACTACGACTAAGAAAATCACGAGTGATATAACTTTTCTGAATTACATTTGTTTTCCCTTCTGATTTACCATAAATTTGTCTATATAAAGCATGGGGTGCAACATTAGTTTCTTTGATATATTTTTCTATTTCATCTCCAACATCCCAAAAAACCTCTACTGCCTCTGTGCCAGTGAGAATATTTCTACTTTGTCTATACTTATTATAATGTGGAACAATATTTTTTATAAGTTCTTTTATAGTCATATTATTTTAATTCTGATAAATTTCTACCCCTAAAATCTTGCAACATTTTTTCAAAATCATAAATGAACGCAACAAAACTCTCAAACATGGCCTTGTTGTATTCAGGTTGTCCATCCTGCATTTTGTTAAAAAAGAGGTCTTTATAATGTACGGTTATTTCGCTGGCTAAATAAGAAATAAGACGTTCTGTTATTTTTGTTTCTCCTTGATGTGAGTGACTAACCCTAGATTGAAAATCTGGATGTTTTTTATATATTATTATATAGCTCCCATCCCAAATTGATCTATATGCTTTTTTTGTTGTTCCATCAACCTGTGGATCCTCTTCTGAAATTTTAATATTAAATCCGCTCTTTTTTCTAGGCTCGCCAGCAAATTCACTCTCATTTTTGTTTATTTCATTTTTTGGATTTTCGCCTCCATCATTATCACTTGGTAAATTACCCGCTTCTTCCGATAAGCCCGTGCCATCTTCTGTATCATTCGCATCATCATTTGGATTTTTTATCTCATCTCCATCACCACGATCTTTGTCGCCAAATTCATCACCAGTTGACATACCAAAAGCTCCTCCAGCAATATCCGTATTTCCACCTGGCAAATATTCTGTTCGATAGCTCATAGCGTCAATTCGTGCAAGTCTAGAAAGTGCCTTATTTAAAACATCTTCTAATTGATGATAGTGCCTTTCTTCAGTTTCCACATTTGCTCTTTGTACATGCTCTAAAATTAAGTCCTCTAGATCAAAAAGAGTTTGGAATACCATCTCAGAATCCTTATTTTTTTTAAAATCAGTACGTGCAATAGTTGGGCCTAGAAGAGAATTCAAATCGATATAACCAGTAACGTTTGGGTGACCCCAAATATCATTTTTATGTTTTGACTTAAATGACTTAACATCTTTTATTTCACAAATTCTTCGTCCCTTAGAAATAAATATAGGGGGCTTATTTATTGTAATACCCTTAGTCATTTTCAAAAAAATATGAATTGGATTCTCAATTTTTTTGGTTTCGAATAAATTCTTGGCCCTTTTACCAGTGTGTAAATCTGTTAGATAATCTTCATATACTTCCCCTTCAAGAATTTCATAATTAAATGGCGTGCAGATATATTCTCTTTTGTCCGAATTAATAAGTTTAACAATTAAATTTTTTCGACCAAGAATAAGTTCAAAGTGCTTTTCAATTTCATCTTTTAATGTTGGAACATCAACAACTCTCCACATATCTTTATCAAACCCAGATAATTCAATTTTTGTACCAGATTCTTGTGCAAAATTTTTCAAAATTTTGAAATCTGGCAATTTTATATCTTCTTGTCTTGCCCTATTAAATTCAGCTCTATTTATTGGTAAATACAAAGCTTCGCCATGCTTTAATTTTGAAGATACCTCTAGCATATTGCAAGCCGCCATAAAAGAATAAATACCATACCCAAACTGTCCATTTGTCCATGCTTGTGCCTTCTTATCAGAGTCACCAATACTTCCGACAATTTTACTAATATTTGTAATACCACAACAATTATCTATTATAGTAACTTTCCCATCCTTAAAATTTTTACCTTCCACCTTTAAAATGATTTCAACTGGTTGTGAATAAGAATTCGTTTCAACGTTAAAATAGTTTTGATCCGCATTATCTATAGAGTTATCGATGTATTCCATAAATATCCTATTTGTGTCATTATACAAACTTGAAATTGAAAGTAATATCTTTGGCGATATGTGAACTTTAGTAGTCATATTATTCAATTTACCATTTGTCAAGCCCAATTTCAAGCCATTTTGAACCAACAAAAAAGCTGTAAAAAATAAATTTTACAGCCCTTCTGTGGAGGTTAGGATGTTTTGCCCTTAAACAAGGGAGCGAATAATTCAGCTACTTGTTAGAACTAAATACAAATTAAAACGACATTCTGCTTGATTAGCCAATTTTAATAGATTTAGACATAAACAAAAAGGCCAAAATATTTAAATTTCAGCAAAGGTCTGACCAAGTTGGGTAAAACTTGTCGACATGCAGAGCATCGAATGACTTATATATGGGATGGTGCTAAATACAAATTAAAACAATCTTCCGAGTTCGTCTAAAATTATTGATTTTGTATTGATTCCATTAATTCCCGGGCAGACTCAACACTTTTAGATAATCCTGCCTTAGCACAAAGTTTTAAAAAACGTTGGAATTTTTTCGTATATCTTGATTTGTAAAAAATGCGGGACATCTCCATTCTCTGGTTTGCCAATTTCAATGTTCTGTTTGTTTTATATAAAAACATCCCGTGTTTTGATATTCGGTTAATCGTGCTTAATTCATAAACAAGCTTATAACATGCACGGCATTTCAATTCTGTAGCTCCATCAGGCAAATAAAGCTTTTGACATCGTTTGCCACAACTGCAAACAAAATAGTTCATTGTGCCAAATAAAAGCTCTCTTTCCGAAATTAATATCTCCTGCGGTTCATTACCATCAACCGAATAAACAAAAAAGGTAGATTCGCCTTTGTATTCAAACCAAAAGTTACACTCTAATTGTTTTATGCCATAACCAATATGTGCTTCACCTGATATGTTCTCTATCCATTTTCTGCATTTTAAAAGGTCCCTCTTAATATTGCTGGTTGATAAATAAGGTGTCCCTTCAACTAAATTTTGCATAATAAATATTTTAATGATGTACCCACAAAAAACATAGATTTTAATGGCAAATGCCCAAAAGCACTATTCTCTCTTTTAAAACGCTCACAACTGACACATTTAAGCAAAAAAGCATATCACAAATTGCCATAGCCATGCTCTTTTCGACATAAATCGCAAATATCCCTTAATGCATCAGATTCTCGCATACTTTCTTTAAATTGCCCGCCCCAAATATGCTCATAGCAAAAATTTCCTTTACATTCAAAACATCGTGCCATAGGGTTACAGGAATTTTTTTTGCTTTTGCATTCTGCGCATTTAGTTTTCGGTATCTTTTTCAACCGATCTTTAGTTTTTTGGTCCATACAATTATGATTATTAATTAAAATGATGCTTTATATTTGCATGCAACATTGCATGCAATGCAATCTATAACATCTTTGCACATTGCACCCCCCTATATATAATAGGGGTGCACGTGCAATGAATAGATAAAAATGGTGCCCCCATATTCATCATTTGATTCCTGCTACATCTTTGATAAAATAATACTTCCTCCTTGCTGCTGCGGCCGTCATACCAAGATCTTTCCCGGTTTTCGAACCAATAGATTTATCAACTGTTTCCATCCCTTTTAATGCATCATCAAGAGTTCTTTGAGCAAAATTGCCCGGCTTAGCTTCAACGATTGTATCCCTCCAAACATATTCATCTGCACTATTAGATAGAAACTCAAGAATGGCTTCTTTTGCTTTAACTAAAGTTTCTGCAGCACCCTCTTTTTTATATTCACCGTTATACACGAGTCGCATTTTAACGGGCAATCCATCGGCATTCCTATCTTTTTCTATGCAAATTTTGATAGGTGGCAACAATTCCTCTTCACGAGTCTTTGTCTGGGTAACAACAATAAACTCTTGGCCGTCTTTATCTTTTCCATTTCTAAATGATAGATGGCAATCAACTGTGCCCCTTATATCTACATTGCCACTCATCATCTCGCCTAAGGCCTGAGAATCTTTATTTATATATCCATGACTAGAAGCAGGTGTTTTTCGGTCATGGTGAATAATTAAGATTGTGGCTCCAGCATCAATCATAGGCCTCAATTTGTTAACAAATCTACGCACGTCAGAGGGTTTATATTCATCAAATCCCTCTGGCATTATGGCACGAAGGGAATCCAATATAACAAATTTAACAGCAAGTTTTTTTACTAGCGCTATCAAGTTATCAATAGTGCCTTGGTCAAAATATAGCCCCGCCTTAATCAAAAAATGTAAATTTTCCGGTGGTTTATCCGCTAAAAGATTTATTCTTTTTTTGAATACTCTCCTATGGTCACCATCTGCGCCCACATACAATACATTTGATTTGAGCGTATTAAAGTTTTCATAAACCTTTTCTCCGAGTGATATTTTTATGGCCCAATCCAAGGCACTCATAGACTTGTAGACACCTGGCGCCCCTGATATAATTGTGATTTGATTTTCCGGCAACAGACGATCAGCCAGCCAAATCTCAGGAGAAAATTCTTCACGGACCAATTCTCCTGCGGTGACTGACCTCGGAAATTCATTGGTAGTATTAACTCCGGGAGCAATATTATATTTTTTACAAAGCCAGAAGAAAGCTTCTTTTGTGCTTATTTCAAACGTTCCGGCTACGTATGTAATAGCATTCCCTTCCGCGAGGTAAGTTGAACTTCCACCATTTGAAATAAAATTTCCTCCTTCTCTGTTGGCGAAAGTAGCCCATGGTTCATTCGGCACACACCCACAATTTCCACCGGCACAGGAAAGTTGATTATTTTCGTTTATTGAAACGCTATGCCCTTTCTCTTTCCAAACATCAATTGCCACTTGTTTTATATCCAATTCGTTAACACTGCTAAAATATGGTTTTTCCTGCACAGCCTGAATCGGCTCTAGCTTATTTTTTTCCTTTTCATACCAGAAATGACCCTTGAGCTCGTCTAGTGTGTATATGCGACCGCTTCCAGGCTCTTCAGTTATCAAATACGGATCAGACTTAACATGATTATATCCTGGTACTCGTAAAACTCGTGCCACATCTTTTACTGGATCTCCCATGGCACCATTTTTCTTCGACCATTCTATAATTCCATTTTCAATGCATAGATATTTCCATTGTGTAACTTTATCTATATTCTCTTCGTTAACTAACCAGTATGGCTGTAAACCATTTTTGGTTATTATAATAGCCGATGGAGGACAACTACACTTCATAAACGCTTCTCTGAGCGCAATTTTTCTTTTTTCCCGCTCTTCTTCGGGTAAATGGTCTTTTTCCTTGCAGACATCCACATCTGCAAACACTTCGTTTATATGGGATAAAAATTCTTTATTACGCTTTGTCACCTTTTTCTTCTTCTTTTCGAGCGCTAATTCTTTTAACTGCTCAGGGGTAGCAAAGAAAAAATTTGCGGTTTTGTAAATACCGTATCCTTGGGAGTTTAATTTTTTTAGTTCTTCCTCTGAAGGATTTTCAAACGTTAATGGTGCCTTTTTCTTGTCTTTATCAATAAAACATACGATTAACTGACTGCCTTTTGTAAGTTGAGTTGTTTCCATGTTGCGCCTCCTGTTGCTGATTAAGGCCCTTGGCTGGAGGCGCAAACCACTTCGCCAAGAGTCTAAACCAGAAACAAAGTTTAAGTATTAATTTTACATCTTACTTACAGCTTATCATTGTCCCAAAGTTCAATTTCCCTAGGGAGAAATCTTTAAAGAATAAAAAAGATAATAATTCCTCAAGGGGAAACTTTCCATTTGTCAACTATTTAAAGAAATTTATCTTGTCAAGTGCTCTAAAAACTGTGAATATAGGCCTCTTTTTATTTTTTGCGCGAAAAAAATTTTAACCAAATGGAAATTTAAAGCAAAAAAGAGACCAAATCTCAAACCCCTCCCGAGTCCGGCTGGGTGTCTTTCAGGTTCTTATCCATATTTATTTTGAGGCTCAGACAAACACCCCTCCGTGCCCCCACCCGTTATTCCACGACTGTATGAGTGGTTTAATTAATTGAACGGTCGACTTCAATCAATTAACTAAAAAATATAAACTAAATATTAAAACTAAATAAAAAAACTAACATGCAAAATACTCAACAATCAATTGTCGCATCTTCGCTCAACGAAGGCCTTAAAAACTACATTATCGGCAAGTTATGGATTAACTCGGTCGATGGCTCAAGGCCAGGGTCAATTAAAATTAATCGCAACCTTGCTACCGATGTCATTCTAAAAGCCGGAGCCACATTATTCCTCAACACAAATAAGAAAAGGGAGAATAAACAAGATGCCGACTTTTCAATCTCGGTTCTATTACCAACAGAAACCGCAGACAAACTAATTGAAGCCGAACATCAGGCTTCACAGAAATAATTCGCCTTGTGCGAATAAAGCGTTTTAGCGATACCGTAAAAGAATCGCCAACCTAAAGCTGTATCCAAAAGATATGGCTTTTTTGTTTGCAAATATTAATTAAATAAAAAAATATGGGAAATTTAGAAATGGCTCGAGAGGTTCTCGAGCAAAATAAAGCACTGGAAACATTAATAAGCCCTCAACCTAAAAAACGAATCAAGCTTCCGCCAAGCAGGGATATTAATTTAATCAAAAGCATTTTAGATAAAAAACTTGAAGCAAGAACAGACCAATTCAAAGAAAAACTGCTAACTCAAATGAAAACTAAATATCAAACAGAAATTGACGCCATTCACCAAAGAGCGGTTGATATCCGCAAAGATGCCGAGCAAATATCCAAATTAATGGAAAAAGACACCAGTGGCAGTGTTTTAGCAAAATTCCTTAATAATAATTATTCAGACGGATATTTTGGTGAGTTGCCGGAATCTCTCCAGGATGCAAAAAACGATGAGTTGTTTGAAGTAAAGGAAGACAACATTCCAGAAATAGAAAATCTTAAAAAAGAAATCGAAGAATACATTTTAAATGCAAAGCTTGGGTTAGCCCCTTTAGCAGACACCAAAATATTGCTTGAAAAAATAGATAAACTTTTAATTCCATGAGAATACCTAAAAAAGTTTTAAGAGCCATTAATTTATTGGTTAAATATTCTTTCATAAACGAAGAAAAACATTTTGAAGAATCCGGAAAACCCAAAAACCATATTTTTCGAGATGTGCGGAAAATAAATCATTGGCTAAAGAATACAATTAAACAACAAAAAATATGAGCAATTTGACAGATGCCCTCCAAGCAATTGCCAAGCAAAACCAACCATTAAAAGATCCGAGTGATATAAACAGAGAAAAATTGATGGAGTCAATCAAAACTGAGCGCCTTAATCAGGGACTGACTCAGCGTAAACTGGCTCAATTGGCAAACACAAGCCAAGCGACAATAGCTAGAGCAGAAACAAAAAAATGGATCAGTTTCTGGGTGTTGCTGGAGATAGCAGCCGCTTTAAACAAGGAAATATCATTAAATTAAATAAATTTATGAAAAGCATCAGACAAATCGCTTTGGAAAAAGATGAGCCAAATATCCAAACAAAGGATTATGATTTTGACGAGGAATATTATCCAAAACAAAACTCTCTTTTTAACAAAGCAAAAAACGAAAACGAAATGACCCTAAAAATATCCGTTCCTTTCAACAAAATCGGAATTGAAAAAGATTTTGCAGAAAGCTGTTCGGAAACAGATTTTAATAAGGCAGAAGAATATGCCTTAAAAGAATTAAAAAAACTTGCAGGAAATGATTTTGAAGAAAAATATTCTTATTCCATTGAGGACTGCCTTGAGCTTTGGAATTCAATTGATTTAGAAATAGTATTAACACCAAACTAAAATGCAAAAACAAAAAACAATAAAATACGGAAAAATAGAAATACCAATTAATAACAGCAACTCTCCACATATTCCCCAACGTGCCGGAAATTTCATCGACCATGGTGACATTATACGAACCATGGCAATAGCAATCAGGGACAATTTGCCAGTTTTGCTAATTGGAGAAAGCGGAGTTGGTAAAACTGCAGCGGTTAGATTTTTAGCGAATCAAACATTAAACGGCCTTCGAAGAGTCAATTTAAACGGAGGCACAACAGCAGATGAATTAGTGGGCAGATTATTAATAAATGAGAAAGGCACATATTGGGTAGACGGAATACTTACAGAGGCAATGCGTAATGGCGAATGGATTGTGTTAGATGAAATAAATGCAGCGCTTCCAGAAGTGCTTTTTGTTTTACAAAGCGTATTAGATGATGACGGCTATTTAGTGCTCAATGAAAAAGATGATAAAGAAATAGTCCACAAACATCCAAACTTCAGATTATTCGCCACCTGCAATCCCCCAGAATATGCTGGCACCAAAGAAATGAATAAAGCTTTGTTAAGCAGATTCGCCATTTGTATAAGCGCTGATTACCCGCCAGAAAAAACCGAATTGAAAATCATAGAAAATATTTTAGGAAATGCGGTAGCTCAATCAGAATTATCAATAAAATTAGTAGGCTTAGCTAATGAAACCAGAAAAGCAAAAGAACTTGGCACAGCGGGCTACGCAATAAATACCAGAGACATCCTTAATACATTGCGCCTATCAGAGAATATGGCTCCAATGGAGGCCTTGTCTTTAGCTTTTTCCAACAAGTTAGACAACACCGACAAAACATCAATTCGAAGTTTAGCTCGACTGCATTTGCCTGCTTCGAAAAATAAGGCTACTGCAACAAGAAAACAAGTAACAAATATATCCGACTTATGCATTGGGGGCCAATATGTTTTAGATGCCGACACTCATGCCGTATATCTTGGCATGACAGATGACCAAAACCAATTTGACTCATTAATCAAATCAAGTTTAGGAACTGTTATTTCTGGCTCATCAAAAGAAGACGGCATAAAAGGCGATGAATTCATAATTGAATCAATGTTTTTTGAAAATGAATCATCTGGAGCATCAAAAATAGAGCCGAAGAATTCAGGAGCAAAGGTCGCTTCAGCTATCAAGTTTGTGGCAGGACAAAATAAGAATAAGTTTGCCATAATCACCCATCACCGTGATTTGGAAAATTCAGATGAAATAATAAAAAACCTTTATGAACTCTCTTAATTTTTCAAAAATTGCCACAATTCTGGCAAAGGCACATAAAATCCAAGTAGTTGAAGGAAATTCTTGGGCAGCAAACATTGAGAATAAAAAAGTGTTTTATCGCAAAAAAGACATTTACGATTTACCTGAAGACCACATTCTTGGTTTACTTCTCCACGAGGTAGCTCACGTGCACTACACAACAGAAGTTCCTCTTCCCAAAAAGAATCCCGAACTTGTTAAATCAGCCCTAAATGTGCTGGAAGACATTTCAGTTGAGCACATAATTTCTGGTGATTATCCTAATGCCGGAGAAATACTTCAATCAACAAGAACCGAATTGCTTGATATTCTTTGCAAGAATTTACCCAAAATGAAAAATGTGCCACTTCATGAAAAATCTTTGTTGTATGCATGTGTTCGTTTTGAAAACCGAGGGTTTGAATTTGGCACAAGGGACTATGAAAAAATAGGAAACATAGTGGCTGGTATTATGAAAAAGAATTCAACACTAATTTTAGAAAGAAAACGGACTGAAGATTTATTGCCCTTAGCAAATGAAATAGCTGATTTACTTATTCAGCTTGCAGGCCAACTTTCAGAAGAAGACAAACAAAAAATGATGCGTGAAGCGAGCCAAAATGGAAATGCCAGTGACACAGATAGTCAAACAGAAGTAAAAGCTAAAATCATTAATAGCTTGAAAGGTGGCCGAGGATGGATGGGTTCAGGCATCTTGTCCTCAAGCGTCAAATTCATCGATGAAATTGCCGACCAAGCAAATATGATTGGTAAAAAGCTCCGAACAATTCTGAAAAGAAACAATGCAATGGAATTTGCGGGAAGATACAGAAGCGGAAAATTGCTTGCAAAAAGATTTGTCAGAGTGCGTGTTTTGAAAGACAGGCGCCCTTTTGCCAGGCGAATAATTAAAAGCAATCAAAGCTATGCCTTTGCTATTGCTTCAGATGTGTCTGGCTCAATGTGGAGCGGAGCTGACTGCCCGGGAAACTATGCATTAAGTTCAATGCACATGGTCGGTGAAGCCCTAAGAATAGCAAGCGTCCCAAGGTCAATGATAATTTTCGGAGAATTTGCCAATGTTGTTTCACCAATGAATAAAAATATGATTGAATTCTCTACGCTTGCTAATGAAAGTTCCATAAAGAAAACTCATCCTGGAAGCACAGACATTGGCAAAGCTATTGATGCTTGCAGGGTTGAATTAGAAAAAGTCAGAGCAGAAAGAAAAATATTAATCATTTTAACGGATGGATGTTCAGATCTCTATGAAATGCAACAAGCACATGAAAAAGCCATAAATTCCGGCATTGAATGCCTCGGAATCACAATCGGGGGCAGTGAAGGAAACTACATGGACAAAACTTTTTTAAAAGGAAAGAATAGAAACCTGGAAGATACTAGTAATAATGCGCTTATCGGAAACGCATTTATAGATATTTTGAGGACATCCGTCACAACATCATCATGAAAAACATAGATAGATTAGCAAGGTTTGTGACAAAATACGGGGCAAACAGCATAATAATCCATACAATTCCAAAAACAAACAACTGGATTGTCGCCCAAAAATTAGAACCCGATAAATGGTTGCTTACCTTGTGCAACCCAATGGGAAATGTAACTTACAATTTAGGAACAGCCAGCGAAAAAAACTACATAGAAATATGGACAGAATTAGTAAGACTGCAAGTCGAAGAAAAAATAGCCCAAATAGAAAGAGCTAAACAGATGAAGAATATAATTAATAATTTTCTAAAGAAATATGAAAAGAAAACCAATAGAAATAAAAAACATAAAAAATCTAAACCATTACATCTATGAACAAAGAAAAATTAGAGGAAATATACATCAAGCCAGAGAATCGGCTAAGCCAAGAATCATTGGCTGGATTTGGCAATTTAGAAAAAACAAAGCCAGTAGTAGAAATGATAGAAAACGAGGTTTATCCGCGCTACATTTTTGGCGGTCATCTTGTCGTAAAGTCCCAATTAGGCGAATCCAAAGCTGACATTATGATAACCGTGTCGCACAACATAAAGAAAAAGAATCTTGAAATACGGGGCAGAATGCGATATGCCGAAACAGGCAGAAAAACCGTATTTGCGTTTCCTGATAAATTTAAAGAAACAGAATACGAAGATGCCAGACAAACGGCAAAAAATATGTACCTCAAACTTATGCGGGAATCTGCCTTTAAGCCATTAGAGGTGCCGTGGGAATTGGAAATTCCCGCCAACTCATCAGTTGAGGAAATCGTTAAACTAATGGAATCAAGCAACCACTTTAATATTGGAATGATTCCACAAAAATAGATGCGAGTAGAGACATTGAGCCCAGCTTAACCATAGCTGGGCTTTTTTGTTTAGTTATTTTTTAAATATCTAAAAAGTGGGTTGAGGTTTTAGGAATCCCCCGCCAAACCGCCAAGCGGTTATTCTTCTGCTGGATAAATTTAAAATCTGTATTTTTATCCGTAAATTAAATAACCTCCCCACGAATTACTTATAAATTAAATAATATTTATCTTCATAATATATCATTGAAAAATATGAAAATAAGGGGGGCTTGACAAGAGAAAATAAATAGAATATACTAATAATATACAATATAGTGCCGAATATAGGCATTATAATGTTGTAAAACAAATTAATCTGTTTATTATGTATAAAAAACCTAACAACATAGAAAAAGCTAAAGCTTCGATCCAACTAGAAAAATTTAAAAATATTTTATTTCAGGTAGAAATGGTTGGAAAAGTCTGCGGTATTCCAGTGCGGACACTAAGCAGCTGGAACATAAAAGGTATTCTCCCCCATCAAAAAAGGAACGAAATAGAAAAGCGCAATACATTCAACCTGCAAGACATATTTTTTATTAAAATAATCTCCCTTCTAAGAGAAAAGAACATTTCCATAAAAGATATAAACAAGCTCTATAATTGGCTGAAGGTTGAGGACAGAATTACATTTGCGATGAAAGAAGCTATAAAAGACAATTTATATCTAATCACGGATTTGCAAAATAATTATTCAATCATATCACAAGAAAATTTTTGTAATTCATTATTAAAAATGTCCGATGTATCTGTATTCGCCTTTAACTTAAGACCAATATTATATCAACTAACAGATGAATTAAGGAAAATAAAAATTTAATCAAACGAAAAGACCTCCAGTCGCAAAACATAAAGGCCTTTTCTGACGAAACAAGCGGTTACCCGACAAGTCTCTATTTGTTTTTTACCACATAAAAACGACTAGGACAAGCGAGGAATCCAACAAATATGTCATAAATATAAAAGCATAGCGCATAGAAAGCATAAATATTATTAGATGTGGCGAGGCATCAGGTCGAACTCAAACTTTCTGCCACATAACCAGCGATAGCTAATCAGTCAAATCATTCAAATCAGTCAATAAATTCAAATCAGTCAATAAATTCAAATCAGCTCAATTCATTTCAATATTAAAACATCAGTATATTTTTAAAAATAAGTCATATCAATCTATTCATTCAACTCAACGCTGATGCAAAAACCCGCAATTATATGATTAAAAATAGATACGCTTCATTTTTAATGGCGGACTACGCCAATGAAGCTCACGGACAAACAAATAGCCGAATTTATTGCAATATATAAAAATAAGTTTGGAATAGAGCTTACAAAAAGTGAAGCTCTCGAAAAAGGCATTTCCCTTTTAAATCTCATAAAAGCAATTTTACTTGAGAATAAAAGAAAAAAAGATGTCCCAAAAAATAAAAATAACAAAACAACTAAAAATACATAATTAGTTGTCAAAAAAATATGCCAAAAATCAAAATAGAAGATGTAATATGTTGGGCAAATGAAGAGGATAAAATTCTTTGCCCTGAATGTTTTGAAAAAGAATACCCCGATTTTCCGTCAGACTGGACGCCCATATTCGAAGCAGAAGAAAAGGAAGCAATCTACGAATGCGATAATTGCAAGGAAAGAATCATAAATTAAAATTAAAACTGGTGCTTGGATGGTCCGGTAAAGGTTTCTACGACCGTTATTTCATTCCTACACCGAGTTAAATGGCGTGAATGCCGAGATAGATTCGCCAGCCAGTTAAAAAATATGAGTACAATTAAATATATAATTTACGCACGTAAATCTTCAGAGTCTGACGAGAGGCAGGTTCAAAGCATTGATGACCAAAAACGTTTGATGACTGAGTTAGCTTCAAAATACAGTCTCAATGTTGTAGATATATTTTGGGAAGCAAAATCAGCAAAGGAACCCGATAAAAGAGCCCAATTTGATTTAATGATTAAAAAAATTAAAAAAAGAGGAGCATCGGGGGTTCTTTGCTGGAAATTGGATAGGTTGGCCCGTAATCCGGATGAGGCTGGAAAAATATTGGGCATGCTACAAAGGGAAGAAATACAGCATATTAGAACAAGCGAAAAAGATTATTATTCTGAGGATAATGCTGTTTTATCTTACTTAGAGTTTGGGATAGCGGATCAATATAGTAGGGACCTCAGCAAAAATGTAAAAAGAGGTCTTAAAAGTAAACTTGAAAAAGGGTGGAGACCTGGCAGTGCCGCCACGGGATATCTCAATACAAAGATCGAAGCAAGAGGAGAAAACTATATTATTGTGGACAATGAACGATTCCCTATCCTGCGCAAGGCCTGGGATTTAATGCTTACAGGAAATTATACTGCTGATCAAATTTTGCATAAGCTTAATGACGAATGGGGTTTTAGAACTAAAAAAACAAAGAAAATGGGAGGAAAACCATTTTCCAGAAGCGCATTATACCGCATGTTTACGAATCCATTTTACTGCGGTTTAATCGAACATCACCCAGGAAGTCACAGAGACAAAAAAATCGAGGGAGTACTTTTCCCTGGAAAACATGATCCGATGGTTTCAGTTGAAGAATACGACCGTGTTCAAATGCTTTTAGGGCGCAAAGGCAGGCCACGACCAAATGAAAAGCATACTTATGTATACAATGGAGGATTAATAAAATGTGGCCAATGCGGAGGAACAGTTTCGGGAACCGTAAAAAGAAAATACATTAAAAGTAAAAAACAATTTAAATCTTATGTTTTTTATTATTGCATCTGTGCGCAAAAACGCAGAGATAAATGCTCTAATACTAAATATGTTCCCGTAGAAAATATTGAAAACCAAATATCGAGTGTAATTAAACTTTTTACCATCCCACCAGAGCTCAAAAACTGGGCTTTCAGCGTTTTAAATGCGCAAGATAATGAAGAATTTGAAGAACATAATAAAATTGTTGAGTCCCACGAAAAAGCATTGCAGGGCGCAAAACGCCAACTCACCAACCTCACACAAATGCGTATGAAAGACCAAATAGAAGACGAAGAATTCGAAAAAGAAAAAACAAGGCTTAATAATGAAATAATGATTTTAAAAACTAAAGAGTCTCAAATAAATATGCAAAGAGATAGCTGGATAGACCTTACAAAAAAAGCTTTTTCTTTCGCTTGTAATGCATCGCGAGCATTCCAAAGTGGCAATGCCCAGACCAAAAAAGACATCCTAACAGGCACCGGTTGGAACTGGCGAATTTTAGGCGAAAAACTCGATTTTCAGGCACAAAATTGGCTTATACCCCTTATTAACAACAAAAACATTACACTGCCTAAAAATGAGGGTTGGAACCAACAAAAAACAGCCTTTTCTCCTATAGAAACGACTGCTTTTGTGTCAAAAAAGTACACTGGGCGCGGGCGAGGGGATTTGAACCCCTGATCTCTCCCGTGACAGGGGAGCATTCTAAACCGGGCTGAACTACGCCCGCATGGTTTATTAACTATTTTACTTTTTATTAATTTCTGGTCAAGTGTGCCGGGAGTGGGAGTCGAACCCACGACCTCTGCGTTATGAGTGCAACGCTCTTACCAACTGAGCTACCCCGGCGTGCTGATTTTTGAAATTTGTTGGGCCGCCCCGAATTGCACGGGGGCCTGCAGCTTATGAGACTGCCGAGGTACTACTCCTCCACGGCCCATGTAAATACTTTTTACCATAAAAATTTGATTAAAGCAATAAGACAAAAATCGGTTGCAATAAAGAAATAACCGGTCCTGCGCTTGCGCACAGAACCGGCCGTGGGTTGAAAGAAATTGTCTAGGACTTAGCGACGGCGACCCAGTTCCGGTTCACCAATTTACAACCCCGATAACTGGGGCTGCCAACCGTGCACGTCTTGGTTGTACAAGTCGTGCACCGATACGAATTCGGCTCAAGAACGGGCCTACGCTTTTTTTCCGTAGTCATAACAATTTCATATTAAGTTGCAACTTACTGAACCTCCTCCTGACCACGCCCGTGGCCAATCAAAGATTACAGTTCGAAAAAAACCTATTTAGATTTTCTTTGAACTGTAATCCTTTTAAAAGAAGTTATGCAACAATTATTTAGGTTTTTAAAGAACGATACTATTTTTACACCTTTAAGATATTATAAAAAAATATCGTCAACCTTTCAACTGTGAATAAATCTAATTTACTAAATTAGATTATATCACTTTCGTATTTTATGTCAACTCTCAGCAAAAGAAAAGCCGACCACGCAATGCGGAACGGCTTTTCGGATTTAACACAAACATAATGGCGATTAGTCGCTTTTGTAGTCCTTCTCGGACGGCAGGCGACAATCTTCGTCAGTCAGACTTTCAAACCACACCCGTGGCTCAATTCGAGACTCCACTGCGACCGCTTCAGCTGCAGCAAATTCCTGATCGGCAATTGCCTCGGTCTGTACGATTTTCGGTTCTGTCATGTTTTCTCCTTGGTTTGGGTTTCTACTGAAATTGATAAAGAACAGATTTGTTTTTATAACTTATAAAAAAGCTTTTTGCAAGAGAAAAACCGCCATACGCAAGAGCGCAGAGGGCGGCATTTCGGCGGTTAAACGGATTAACTAAAGGGTCCCAGTTCTTTCTCCGGGATTACGACAACGACATTTTTGTAGCGGTTTTCTACAAACAGGACACAGATAATAAGATATCCTTTCAATTTTACTCTCAAGGACTTCTTCCTCCTGTTTCTCTGCGTCATTTTTTGCATCTTGTCTTTCGGCATGATGCAATGCCCTTTTACTCCTTTCCGTCATTTGACCTCCTTTGTTTATTCTATACTGCCCTTCTATTCAGAGAATAAATCACAGTTTAGAAAAAACTTGCTTTTGCAAATTTTCTTTAAACTGTGATTTAGCCTCTTATCAAGAGCCAGCAGAAATAAATTTTAAAAGAACAATCATAACAAAAAAATATCCCGCCTTTCAGCTAGGGGTATTTTTAACTATATATTAATTATATCACCTTTTTAGCCTTATGTCAATCATTTAATTCTTTCCAAAAAAAAATAACGAAATCGGCCGGTCTTGCGTGTGCAAGACCGGCCCAGAAAATCTACCGTAGATAGCGTCTATAACCTCCGTGAAAGAGATCTGTTTGCGCCTTCAAATTGGCTTCCGGAACGTGATGACTCTAAGAGCATCGCATTCTCGTTCGCCAATTCCCTGAGCACGGGGAATTCAGGATATGGACGTTTCCTCTTACGGTGCCTTTTATTGGCCATGGTGATTTTCAATTTAAGTTGCTAAACCCCTCTTCCCCACAATGAGGAAAAGTTCGCAGCTTAAAAAAAATTTAAAATTAAATTTACTTTAAGCTGCGACCAAATTTATTGGAGGGCCAGCAAAACCTCATTGTAAAAGAACTTATGGTGCCGTCAATGTGTAAATGTTTGTCGCAACAGACGAATTTGTAAAACCTGTTTTGGTTGCAATCGCTTTAACTGTGACATTTGTAGACAAACTCCCTGCAGTCGGCGAAATAGTAAACGGCTGAGAATAAATAGTTGAAGTGGTTGTCGGAGTTGAGCCATTAGTTGTGTATCGAATAATAACACCAGAAAGAGTATCTGAAATACTTATTATCTGTTCACCATTGTAGGAACCCGCAGAAGGTGTAATAACCGGCGTAGACGCAACCAATGTGTAAATGTTTGATATTGATGCTGAATTAGTATAACCGGCTTTTGTTGCAATTGCCTTAACTGTGGCAGAACTGTTTAAAGTAAACGGTCCTGTGTAAAGAGTACTTGAAGTTGTCGGAGTTGAGCCGTCAATTGTGTAGTAAATGTTTACATCAGCTACAGTGTGAGATATGGTTATTGTTTTCTCCCCGGTATAAGTTCCCCCTCCCGGAGAAAATGTTGGTTGCTGAAGTGTTGAATATGCATAAACGGCCGATGCTACAAGTGAATTAGCATAACCGGTTTTTGTTGCAATTGCTTTAACAGTAGCAGGATAATTCAACACAAATGGAGCTGCATAATGTATGCTTGAGGTTGTCGGAGTTGAGCCGTCAATTGTGTAGTAAATGTTTACATCAGCTACAGTGTGGGAAATAGTAATTGTTCGTTCACCCGAATAAGTTCCACCAACAGGAGAAAATGTGGGCAATTGGAGAGACACATAATTATAAGCAACCGATGCAACCGATGAATTAGCATACCCGACTTTTGTTGCAATTGCTTTGACTGTAGCAGGATAATTCAACACAAATGGAGCTGCATAATGTATGCTTGAGGTTGTCGGAGTTGAGCCGTCAATTGTGTAGTAAATGTTTACATCAGCTACAGTGTGGGAAATAGTAATTGTTTGTGCAGCATTATAAGTTCCACCTATTGGCGACAAAATAGGAGTCTGAAGAGCTGTGTAAGTGTAAGTAGCCGAGGCAACAGATGAATTACTATTACCGGCTTTTGTTGCAATTGCCTTAACTGTGGCAGAACTGTTTAAAGTAAACGGTCCCGTGTAAAGAGTACTTGAAGTTGTCGGAGTTGAGCCGTCAATTGTGTAATAAATAGATGTGCCACTAACCGAGTGAGAAATAGTAATTGTTCTTGCTCCGCTATAAGTTCCAGCAACAGGAGAGAATGTGGGCAATTGAAGGGCTGTATAATTGTAAGTAGCTGAAGCAACGGATGAAGTTGTGTAAGCAACCTTTGTTGCAATTGCCTTAACTGTAGCAGAATTATTTAAAGTAAACGGTCCCGTGTAAAGAGTACTTGAAGTTGTCGGAGTTGAGCCGTCAATTGTGTAATAAATAGATGCCCCGCTTAATGTGTCTGTAATAACAATTGTTTGTACGCCACTATAATAACCAGCAGAAGGCGCAATAACCGGAGCGGGCGCACTACCGCAATCCCTGGTTGTTTCAGGTTTGTCGGTATTGTCACTGCAACTATTAACGTCAGTTACAGTTCTTGTTTCTTTATTCGTCGTAGTGTTGCAAGTGCCCCAATCTGACATTTGCCAAACCGGTATGCATTTGCATTGAGCCCCCGTCAATGTTGTAATTGTTTCAACTGCTGAATTACTATTAGCGTTATTATAATCATAAGTTGTGCTATATGTTAAACGACATTCTTGTTTTGAAGAACACTTTGTCGGCGTCCCCGAACAACTTATTGCATAAACTCCTGGAGCTGTTCCTGTTGTTTGATTTAAACATGTAGCCGCACAACATGATTGACTGATGCTTGGTTTGCCCGTTGTTGTCCCACAACCATTTGTATCAGTAACCACCCTGCTTTGTCGTCCATTTTCACAAACACCCCATGGCTCTTCGTGCCAACTAGGCGAACAAGTGCATGATTGTGAAATTGATGGCATATTTACCACGCTTCCGCATCCATTCCTATCAACACATTTTCTTGATTGTTTTCCATTTGCACAAACCGACCAAGCAACATCACATTGCCAATCTGGCGAACAGGCAGAATTAGCCGTGTAGTAAAGATTTACCGTTATTGTGTCATAAATTTGTGATCCTGTTGTGCTTGAAACACAAGAAACCTTAAATGTGTCCATTATCCTATTACTTGTACTTAGAAAAGTACTTGTACTGGAAGAAACTTTTATAATCCCGGACAATGTTAATGTTTTAGATCCTGAAGCAGGTTGGTAGCCGGAAAATATTTTAGGAGTTAAAGAGTCAGACGCACTACAAGAAGAAACTCCTACGCCACTCCAAGATAAATTTATTTCTTTAGACAATGTAATGTTGCCATCACTATTTACGGTTGCCCCATTTCCAAGCGTTACAAACAAATTGACCGGCCCATCTGATCCATCAATTTGAAGATCAACTGCTTTGGCTGTGCACGACTGTCTCTCAACGGGTTTATTATAATTGCTCCCACAATTTTTAGAGTCAGTAACACTCCTTGTTTTTATATTAGAAGTACATGTTGACCATGGCCCCTGTTGCCATGACGGTATACAAGACAATGTTGAAACTTTACATTGCGAACCTGTTAAATTTTTAATCACCTGAATTTTTCCACTTACATTTTTATAGCTCGAACTGTATGTTTTTTCACAAATTTGTCCGCTTTGACATTTCAGAATTGACCCCGAACATCCAATTGCATAAACGTCTCCTGCCTGATTAAGACATTCTGCCTGACAATTATTGAGGTTTTGAATCGTTGTATTGGTTGTCGAAAGGCATCCATACAAATCGTTTAATTTGGCTCTTGTATATGGGCCGACATTTCCTGTTTGTGAAATTTGATATCTTGCCTGAAACTGCTTGACTGCATTTGATGTACCAGACGAATAAATGTTGGTGCCATCTGATCCATAAGAAATTCCTTCTTTTTGCAAAGCAATATGTAAATATGCGACCTCACTGTTTCCTGATTTAGTTGTATTTAAATCGGTATTAAAATTATTACACCAAGCATTAGACGATGTCCCTTGCTGAGCAATAAGTTGCAATAATTGCTGTTGAAGTTGCACTATTTGTTGTTGCAATTGAGTAATCAAAACCTGCTTTTGTGCATCCGTCATTGTTTGTGCAGAAACAAAAATAACGCCAAAAACAGACATTAACAACAAAGAGACAAAAAATACTTTTAAATTCATATTTTTATAATTATTTATATTTAATAATTATACCATATCTAAAAAAACAAGTAATAATACTTGTTTTTTATGCTCTGAAAACCTCCAAAAATGCTTTTGTCGGCACATTAACCTGCCCTTTTTGTTTCATTAATTTTTTACCTTTTTTCTGTTTGTCGCGAAGTTTATTTTTTCTTGTTATATCACCCCCGTACAAATACCCCGCCACGTCCTTCATGTAAGCTTTAATTGTTTCCCTTGCAAGCACTTTTCCGCCAACAATAGCCTGCAAAGCAACCGAAAACATTTCTTTTGGCAAAACATCTTTCAACTTTTCAACCATTTTCTTTCCTTCAAAATACGACTCATCTTCCGACACTATTCTTGAAAATGCTTCTTCTTTGTGGCCAGCAACCCAAATTTCCAGTTTTACAAGTTTACCAGGTTTGTACCCCAAAATATTATAGCTCATTGAAGCATAGCCTTGGCTTGCTGTTTTTATTTTGTCATACAAATTTGCAATAATTCCGCGCAAAGGAGTTTCAAAAACAATAATAACTCTTTCTGGGCTTAAATAATTTGTTGTAATGTAGTTGCCCTTAAGCCCTTTCAAAATTTCCATTAATTTTCCGACTTGAGTTGACGGCGCAATAACCTCTAAAGACACCCATGGCTCTTCCATGCTTTTAATTATTGAGGGGTTTTCCGGCCAATCTGATGCCGAGTGAATCACTGTTTCTTTTCCTTTAGTGTCTGTTATTTTGTAAACAACCGACGGTGTTGAAATAACTAAATCCAGACCAAACTCCCTTTGCAATCTTTCTGAAATAATTTCAATATGCAAGGTTCCCAAAAATCCGCAGTTAAAACCGCGCCCTAAAGCTTCTTTCATTTCTTGTTCAAAAACTAACGATGGGTCGTTTAACTTAAGTTTACCCAAAGCAACTTTAAGCACATCAAAATCATCGGGGTTTTCGGGGTACAAACTTGCAAAAACCATTGGTTTTGGGTCTTGATAACCCGGCAAAGCCTCAATTTTAGGATTTAGAATTTTTGATTTTTGGCTGATAATTGTGTCACCTGCCCGCACTTTTCCCGGTTCCTTAATTCCTGTAGCAATATAACCAATGTCACCTGCAAACAGTTTTTCTTTTGGTGAATGAGTCGGGTTTAAATACCCAAGTTCTTTTACTTCTGCGGGTGTCTTCGTTGCCATCAGTTCAATTTTTTCACCATTTACAATTTCACCATCAACAACCCTGACATAAGCAATCACTCCTTTAAATGAATCATATTCTGAATCAAAAATAAGAGCCCTAAAATCCTTTGCCGCACTTTCAATTGGTGGCGGGACTTCTTTTATTACAGCAGTTAAAACTTGCTCAACATTCATTCCATTTTTTGCAGAAATTCTTATAATTTCTTCAGGCAAAACATTTAATAAGTTTCCAAGCTCTTCTTCAGTTTCTTCAACCTTTGCAATTGGTGAATCTATTTTGTTTATTACCGGAATAATTTTTAAATTTTGCTTTCTGGCCAATTCTAAGTTTGCCAATGTTTGCGCCTGAATTCCCTGGGTTGCATCAACCAACAAAACAGCACCTTCAACAGCTTCCATAGATCTAGAAACCTCATAAGAAAAATCCACATGCCCGGGAGTATCAACCAAATTTAAAATGTAATCTTTGCCCTCAAAATTATAATTCATTCTAATGGCTTTAAGTTTTATGGTAATCCCCTTTTCTCTTTCAAGTTCCATTGAATCTAAAAACTGTGCCTGCATTTTTTTAGGATCAATTGTTTTAGTCAACTCCAAAAGCCTGTCCGCCAATGTGGACTTACCATGATCAATGTGCGCTATTATCGAAAAATTTCTTACATTTTCTGGCATATTATTTTGAAGATGATATAAATTTTTTAAGAAAAGTGTCAATGATAGTTTTACTTTCAGGGGATTTTAACAGGTGCGTTGCATATGCATAAACAGCCACGCCAACTCCACCAGAAACAACCAGCTGAAAAAATACTCCCCAGAATGTTTGTAAACTTACAACTGAGCCAAGCACTTGACGCACAATAAAGGTAACTACAAACATTATAATCGATGCCCATAAAATTTTCTTTAAAGAATCAAAAATTTCTTTCGAGTTTGTTGCCGGAAATTTTTTGCAAAACATAAAAATCAGCAAAATACACTCAACAACTGCCGTTATTGTGTAGGCTAGTGCCAAAGCAATTACCCCAACATTTTCCACCCCACCAAGCCTCAAAACACTTTGTACAAAAAAATTAAATCCGACCGAAGAGTTGACCAGCCAAACCAAAAATAAACTTAACAAAATGTTAAGGGCAACTGTAAGTCCACTGATTATAGCGGGAATTTTTGTGTTGTGAGCTGCATAAAAAGTTTTTGACAAAAATAAAATTAAAGACTGAGCGACTAAATTAAAAGCTAAAATTCCAAGACAAGCAGTTGTAAGCTTGGTGTCGGTCCAACTGAATCTTCCCGCTCCCAAAATAACCCTGACTATTTGCGCCCTTAAAAGTAAAAGAAGCAAACTCATAGGAATTACCAAAAAAATTATTTGTCGGAATATATTGGAAAATTTTCTTAAAAATTCTTCTTTTTCATTTTTTAAAAAAGCCATTGACATAGAAGGAAAAGAAGCCGTCGAAACAGAAACTGCAACAGCTGTCACTAAAATTGATGCTAAATTATTCGCCAAATTAAAAACCGCAATCGAGCCTGCCAACAAAGTGGAAGCAATAGCCGTTGTAGCAATTGTATTTAATTGCCCCGCTCCAAGCCCAAGAGACCGTGGCGCCATAAGTTTTATTGTTTTTACAACCCCTTCGTCTTTGTAATCGAAACTTGGCCTGTATTTAAAGCCAGAAAAAAATAGTGCAGGAAGCTGAACTAACAAATGCATTACTGCCCCCAAAACTACTCCCCATGCTAAACCTTGTAATCCCCATTCGGGCACAAAAAATAAAATTCCAATTATTATTCCAAGATTATAAAATAAAGGAGCTAGGGCTGTTGCCAAAAATCGGTGAAACACCTGTAAAACCCCACTTATCATATTTGATAACCCTAAAATTATTGGGCTTAAAAACATAATCCTCATCAGCAAAACTGCCATTTCTTTTTTGTGTTCTGAAAATCCTGGGGCTGTAAGTGACACAACTGCCGGAGCGAAAATAACCAAAATAGTACAAACAATAATTAAAAAACCGAGAAAAACATTAAGAAGGTTTGAAAAATATTTCCAAGATTCTTTTTCTCCTTTTAACAAATACGAACTAAATATGGGAATAATTGCAGCAGAAATTGCTCCAAAAATTAAAATCAATGCAATAAAATCTGGCACAGTAAAAGCTGCATAATAAACATCAAGGTCACTTCCTGCACCAAAATTCCCAGCCAGCAAGCGGTCTCTTATTAAACCTAAAAAGGCGCTAGTCAAAGAAGATATCGCCAAGATTAAAGAAGCCGAACTGATATTTTTCGATTGAGAACTAAGAAATTTTTGAATCATTTACTTGCACCTGATTAATGTTATATTCTACTCTTTTTTTACATTTTTTTCAAATTAAAAAGCCCCGACATTGTGTCGGAGCGTCTTAATTGCCTTAGCAAGACCGTAAGCCGAATTCTGTTTATGTGATTATCTATCTGTCCCTGACATTGCTGTCGGAATCAAGCGAACTACTTTTTATCCCGCCATCTATGCCGACTGAGTTTAGAGAAATCAAGAATTATTCAGAAATCTCCCAGGATTAACCTGTAAAAATCAACTGCTTAGATGGCGCGGACTTTGTTCTTGCACCTAATAAGGATTTAGCCGTTTCACCCCTGCATTACTACAGGATTTTCCCCATAAGGGAATGCCAACCTTTCGGCTGGGCACGTCACTGTTCGCACCTCCGCATTACTGCGTACGGCCGTTAGCCGCTATACTTTACTCAACTTGCGTCAAGAATGGTGTTCGGACTTTCCTCGGCGACAAAAGCTTTCGCATTTTGACGCCGCAATCACTCGTCTTGCTAAGGCACCTATAATAATACCAAATTACCCTACTTTGTCAAGTAAAATTATTTTTTAAAGTATTCTATAAGACAAGTTTTAAATTTTTCTAAATTCTCGTTTTTCAGGCGGAAACCCGAAGCATTAATGTGTCCACCATAAGTAATTAAAAGTTCTTTGCACGACTTCATTGCCTCAACTGAGTTAGTACCCTTTGGATTTCTTACTGAACCAGTAGCTTCGCTATCAAGCTTCTTATAAATAAAAACGGGCTTCTCATACTTATTACACAGTATTGAAGCAACGGGGCCGGCTAATGTTAATTTCCAGGAAAGTCCTCCTTCAAAAATAATAACCTCGTCAGATTTTTTAGATATCATTCTCTCCACTTCTTCTACAATATTCTTAATTTCCATTTGCTTTTGCCTGTTTTTACTTAAAAGATTTTCTGCCATTTCTCTGCATTTTTCTTTGTCAGAACTGGTTAAAAGTACGTATGATTCATTTTCAAAATTTAAAGATTCTGCCGAATTTAAAGCTGATATAATTTTAGGAAATGATTCTTCAAAAACTTTTCCATCACCCAAAATATCTAAAAACGCCCTTAGTGCCGGGCGGAAAGTATTTTTTAATGACCTAAGTCCTTCTTCAATAATTTCTATGTTTTGATCTGTTTGAGGCACCATATCAGCAATTGTGCCCATAGCAGCTAATTCCAAAAAACTATTTTTCAAATTTAAAGAAATGTCTTTGCCAAGCAACTCTATACATAAATTGAAAGTTATTCCTACATTAGCCAATCCTTTAAATGGATATGAATCATCTTTTTGTTTTGGGTCAACAATTAATGATGCATTGGGCACATTACCTAATGGTTCATGATGATCAACCACTAAAACTTCAAAGCCCATTTGATTTGCAATATCTATTTCTTTCAAGTTCCCGATTCCCAAATCAAGTGTTATTAAAAGTGCAGGGGCTTTGTCCTTTAATTTTTCCAATGCGCGCACATTTAAGCCATAACCATCTACTTCTCTGTCGGGAAAAAGAACAGAATAAACATTCCCGCCCAGACTTTTAATTGCTTCTCCTAAAATTACTGTTGAAGAAATTCCATCCATATCAGAGTCTCCATACAGAATAATACGCTCGTTGTTTAAAACGGCTTTTTTAATCCTTTCTGCAACTTTTTCGATGTTTTTTATCTTTTGCATAATGGAGTATTCGCGAATATACGAATTGAATCGAATTTACAAATTTGTATATTTGTATATTTATTTTTTTATTTGTATATTAGTGATTACTCCAGGGCTTTGATGCCCGGCAATTCGTCTCCAGCCAAATAGCTCAACATTGCACCTCCTCCGGTTGAAACATGGCTGAAGGAATTAATAATACTCTTTTTATCTAAAAATTCAACTGTTTCCCCACCACCAACAACAGAAAAAGCTTTGCTGGCAATTATGGCATTGGCAATTGCCAATGTTCCCTTTTCATAATTTTTGTCTTCAAATTTTCCAAATGGCCCGTTCCACAAAACCGTTTTTGCCTGCATTATCTTTTCCTGAAAAATTTTTATCGATTCATCGTTAATGTCCATTGCGCCTAAGTCCCCCGTTGGAAATATAATCTTTTCAGGATATTCTAATTTTATTTTTTCTTCATTAATTTCTTTCGCCATCAATCCTCCAATAATAACGCAATTAGCAAGTTTTGAAACATTATTTATAAATTTATCTTTTGTCGAAACCTTTTTCCCGCCAATTACAACAACCATTGGTTGCTCGGGGTTTTTTAAAATTTTATCCAAAGAATTAATTTCTTTTTCAAGCAAAAATCCGGCACAGTAAGGCAAAAAATTTGACAAAAGAGAAACAGATGCGTTGTTTCTGTGACAAACTGAAAAGGCATCATTTACATAAAAATCTCCCAGATAAGAAAGTTTTTTGGCAAATTCATCATCGGGCAATGTTTCTTCTTTATAAAATCTTAAATTTTCTAACATTAAAATTCCTCCAGCATTCAAAGCATTTGCTTCATTTTCAATTTCTGGACCAATGCAATTGTCTGTTTTTCCAATTGGAAAATTTAACAAATCAGACAATTTTTGGGCAACTTTATCCATTTTCAATTCAGGCACAACTTTTCCTTCGGGTTCGCCTAAATGACTCATTAAAATAATTTTCGCTTTTTGATCAATCAAATATTTAATTGTCGGCAAGGCCTGCCTTATCCTGAAGTCATCCAAAATGTCTCCACTTTCATTTATTGGTACATTAAAATCACACCTCAACAAAACTCTTTTTCCGGTCACACTAAAATTTTTAATTGTCTTAAACATATTTTATCTATATATTATATCACTATTATTTTTGTTTTTATATTTTTTTTCATAACCAACCAATTTAGTTGGCTATGCTGTATTTTTATGCAACTTCTTCATTGTAGCAACTTTCGCAATAAACTATTTCCGGCCTGTCAGAGGCATAAGAAGTTTGAATATCTTTTCCACATTTGTCACACTTTCTTTCATAAATTCCAATCGGATTAAGGCAACCAATGCGCCCCCTGTCGCGACACAATGGGCATTGATGAGGCACAGGAATGTTCATTTTTCTATAAAAATTCAGCTCTTCATGAATAATTTTATAATTTCTTCCACACTTATCACACTTTAAAATCCCCTTCAGCATTTCATCTGTTGTTTCTTTTATGGAATCAGGGATTTCCATTGTGGCTTCTTTATAATCCCCGGGGTCATTTTCCCTCCAAGTAAATCCAAAATCAATTACTTCTTTCTTTGTGAGTGGAGCATAATCGTTACCAATTGATTCATTATATGCCCAGGGCGACAGATTAACCGGGAAAAATTCACCATACTCTCCTCGTTTTTTCATGTCACTAATAATTTGCTCTGTAAGTTTTTTATATTCCTCTTTAGAATATTGTTTGTTTAAAATACAATATTCATTATTTTTTAACCCAATACACCCAAACAAATTACCTGACCCGTGGCACCCAAAACAATATTCCAAATCATGCGAATGATAATTCCAACAACAAAATTTCAAATTATTAACAGAAAGACCTGACCACACGCTTTCGTATACCCACTCTGCCTTTAACGCAAAATGCGTATAATCATAAGCATTCATTGCTGAAGCAACTTCCAAAATCTGGCAATAACGTAAGTTTTCACCCCCATACACTAAGTAAGAGTCCTTAACATTTTTACAATTATATAAATAATCACCCGATGAATTTACATTTTTCCTTCCATGAAATGCGCGACGCGGTTTTGTTGCAAAAAATTCTTCTGCCTTTTTCTGAAAAGCCATTCGCTTTTCATATGAATCTAAATTTAATTCCTCTAAAAACTTTTCAAATTCCTCTTTGGTAACCTGTTTATTAAAAATGTAATATTGTTTATTTTTTAAATTAATGCACCCAATGCAGTCCGAGCACCCCACCAAATCTCTGGAAAACCAAACATTCCTACATTCTTCACAATATTGCGAAGAAAAAACTTTATAACTTTTATCAACCATCAAAACATCGTGGCACAACTCTAAAAAATGCACATTCATTAAGTCAAAAGAATCTCTTGTGTCGTTTACTGCAAATCCATAAGCACAATTTTCACACGACTCGGCGCCAAATATTAAATAACAATTTTTCAAACTGGAAGCAGCATTACAATAATCGCTGTTTACCATTGTAGTGTGTTCAACATGCAAAGCAGGTAAGGGAATTTCCATAAACAACTCTTTCCATTGTTCAAAAAACGGCTTAGACGAATCATAATCACAACCATAACTTTTAGGGTCCCACTTGTCACTCCACCAAATGTCTTGCTTATAAATTTTATGTGGCGAATCTGGGTGATAAAAAGTTATCACTGATTCTCCGCTAAAATCGCAATTTCTTTTATATAAAAACCTTTCTCCATGCCACCCCATTCGTCGAATCATTCGGCACTTTGGACACCAGGCGGGTGCGGGCACTTTCATTTTTTCGTAGAAAGAAAAATCATTGGGCTCGATTGTAAAGTCTTTTTTGCAATTTTGACAATTCCGTGTTTCTTGTTGCATACTTTTTTTTAAATTACTTCTTGTTGATAACATTGCTCGCAATACACAATTTCCGGCCTTTCTGGAGCATAACTTGTCTCAAATTCATTCGAGCATTGACCGTCTCCGTGAAAATGTTTCGCGGTATTTTGATAAACCCCATTTTCCGCTACCAAACTATTGCACTGACATTTTCTGTGCCAAAGTTTTATAGGATTTCTTTGGTAAAAACGCTGGTAATGCCTGCAATTTGGACAAAGGCGAGGCAAAGGTAAATTCATTTTTTTATAAAACTGAAGTTCTGAAGGAATAATTTTAAAAGCAGTTACACATTGTTCGTTACATTGCCCCTTATGCGCACATTCAATAACTTTACCGACAATGTCATCAACAACATCCTTTATGTGATCGGGCAAATTTTCTGAAGCTATGTCTGCTTTATAATTTTTACTTTCTGGCTCCTTCCACTGAAATCCTTGTTCTACTGCCTGTTCTTTTGTTAAGGGGAAATATTCCTGAGCAATAGTTTCATTATAGGCAAAAGGAGAAATTTCAGCCGGAAAAAACTCCCCATATTTATATGCTATTCCTTTTTTGTCTACATAAGGCATTTCATCCATGTGCTGAATAATTCTTGGCAATAATTCTTCGTATTCTTCTTTTGTATATTGTTTATTAAAAATACAATATGATTTGTTGCGTAAGCAAGCACATGCAAAAAGATTATTGCTTGAGTGACAATTATATGAATAAGCTATGTCGTGAGAAGCGGAGACCAATAAGGAATACTTAATTTTTGAAACATTCGAAAAAGAAGCATGTGTGTCATATAGTAATTCAGCTTTATGCCCTGCATGATCAGCATTTAACGCGTCGCGCAAACCCCAACCGCCTAAGAAGAAATTTTTCAGATTTTCAGCTTCCCCCATTATATCAAAACAGTTAACAGCGCTTTTAGCATTTTGAATATTGTCCCCTGTAGAACCTGGGGATTTTATAATATAGGCATACCTGTGCGGAAATTGAAGTTTAAATTCATCGAATTTTTTTCTGAATTCCTGCAATTTAGAATAACTTCCCAAATCTAATTTCTGCAATTTTTTTGCATAATCTTCTTTAGTATATTGTTCGTTAAAAATGCAATATGACTTGTTACGCAAATTCACGCAGCCCAAACAATTATTAAGGTTTACGCCGTTATAAATAAATGCCGAATCGGCACTGTCGCGCGTATATTGTGCAAAAGAAACTTTGTGATTATTTTCTGTGTCCGTATTTTCATAACAAAGTTCTGACTTGTTAACCCAATAAACATCAAAAACATTTTTACAACGGAAATTAAATGTCGAATATGCGCAATCCTCATTAAAATCTCCTCCAAAAACTAAATAGCAATTTTTATTGTCAGTTGTAAAATTTCCATATTCGCTATTTACATTATTGTAATTAAAAAGATTTACATGAGGCACTCTTTTTATCAGCTCACTGATTTGAACAAAAAATGGTTTTGAAAAATCGTAATCTTTTCCGTAGTCCAAAGGGCTCCAACTATCTGACCACCAATGGTCGTGCGAATAAACTGTTACCGGTTTATCGGTAGAAAAAGTTGAAATAATGTCATTCTCTCCTTCGCTTTCTTTTCTTTTATAAATCATTCTTTCGTTTCTAAACGACAACCTACGCATAAGCTGACACTCAGGGCACCAAGTTGGTGCAGGCACTTTCATTTTTTCATAAAAAGAAAAATCGTCAGGTTCTATGACGAAATCTTTTTTGCAGTTCTGACAATTTTTAGTTTCTAAATCCATAGCTTACTTTATTTATTTAAATTAATGGCTCTTCTGGCTTATCTTGAGGCTTTTCTTCTTGTTGAGGCCCCCTTCCTTTGCCCTGAATTATGGACTTCTCGTGTGAACTTCTCATAATTTTAGATTCTTCTTTTTCCATTAGCTCTCTTGCAGCTTCAGCCGAAATAGTGTACTTTGCACGCGACATTTCAATAATTTCTTTTCTAAATGATCTGTGGGTGGGTGGCATAATTTTAAGAGTTTGAGCAGAAAATGGGTCGTATGCTTCGCCATCAATTGTTTCTTTAATATAAAAATTTTGAACTCCTAGGTTTACCATGTCCTTAACGCCAAAAATTGGCGCCATTTCAGGCTCAAGCCGAACCGCATCTTCACCACCAACTCTGAAAACAATAATTGTCCCCGTGTTTCCCAAAACAGCCTGTTGAACTTTCGGCAAAAGTTGCCCCATGTACTGGTGAGCAACCGTTAAGCAAATTCCATACTTTCTGGCTTCAGACAAAATGTTTTCAAAGGTTTCAGTCATTAAATTGTGAAACTCATCAACATACAAATAAAAATCTTTTCTTTCAGCTTCAGGCAACGAGGCGCGCGCCATGCCTGCCTGTTTGATTTTGGTAATAAACATCGAACCAAAAAAGCTAGCATTTTCTTCGCCCAATTTTCCTTTAGACAAATTAATTAAAATAAGCTTGCCTTCATTCATCAATTTTTCCAAATCTACTTTGTTTTCTTCCTGGCCAAAAATTCCGCGTAAAGCCGGGTCTGACAAAAATTGTGCAAGCTTATTTACTAAAGGAATAATAGCTTCTGTATCATATTTTTCTGACCAGTCGGCAAATTCTATAGCCCAAAAGCGCTTCACCATGTCATCTTGAATATACTCAACCACCAACTGCCTGTAATTTCTGTCAGTCAACATTGAAATCATTCCCCTCATTGTTCCATGTGGATAGTCCAATAAGGCTAAGCAAGTAAACCTAAAAACGTGCTCAAGCCTGGGTGTCCAGTTGGCGCCAAACTGCCTTTCCAAAACTTCTATTAAGCCTTGCGTCAATTGATGCTTAAAGCTTGAGTCAATGTTGGCTAAAGGATTAAAAGAAATTGGGAACTTGGCGTCAGAGGGGTCAATAAGCACAACATCATCAATCCTGTCTTCGGGAATAAAGTCTAAAATTGCATCAATAACATCTCCGTGCGGATCAATAAAACAAAGCCCATGATTATACCCAATGTCTTGGCGCACAAAAAGCTCAAGAAGTTTTGATTTCCCAACTCCCGATTTTCCGACAATGTACAAATGTCTGCGTCTGTCTACCCGTTTTACGCCAAAAATGAACTTTTGTTCTTGCAAAGATGCTTCGTAATTGGTTTTACCAATAAACGAACATTCTGCTGGTTCAACCGAACCATAAATCGGCAACTCCGGAGGCGGAGGCGCCAACTTAAACCTGCGAATTCTATTATTCTCTGCACTCATATTCTAATAATATCTTAATCCGTTGAAGAAATCAACCAATCCTTAAATTCACGATTCAACCGGTACAATGTAATGCTGGCAACACAAGGAATTCTATTTTGAAATTGCTCCTTAATGGTGTCCTCAATGTCCTGAATGCGCTTGTCTATAGTCATAATAATCATTGTTGCCCTTGAAACTTCTTCGACTTCCCCACCTTTTTGTTGATAAACTGACTCGGTGGGCATAATGTCTACCCTACCGGCCAATTTTTTTTGCACCAAAACCCTGGCAATAATTTTTGCCTCATCAACGCTTTGACACGGTACATAAATAAAGATCATGATTTTGCGAGCGAGGCGAGCAAATTCACGCATCGATTAAAGCATGATACATAAATTGCCTTATTGCTTTAATTGAGGCGTTGCATTACTCGATTAATTAAAATCGACCTTTAAATAACTACGCGACCTCGCTGTTATAACAACTTTCGCAATACACAATTTCAAGTCGCTCTGGAGCATACGATGTCTCAAATTCATTGGTGCACCCCGGATTCATGCATTTCCTGTGCCAAAGTTGATATGGATTTTTCTTTTTTAACCTTATAGAAAGTCTACAATGAAAACATCTGCGAGGAATAGGCACATTCATTTTACGATATAAATCGAGTTCGGCCTTAACAATTTTATAGTTTCTAGAACAATCGACGCAACGTAAAACATTTTCGAGGATATCATCTTTCACGTCTTCAATTGACTCTGGAATATCCTTTGGCTGAATAGTTTCTTTACCTATTGTCCTTTGAAATGAATCCTGCCATTTCCAATTGCTTTTTGAAACTTCTTCTTTATCAAGCGGAAATTGTTCTTGAGCCATTGTTTCGTTATAACCGAAATATGACAACTCTATTGGATAAAATTCTCCGAATTTGTATTGCGCTCCTTGAGCATCTATATACGGATTATTCTCCATATCAGATATAATTCGAGACCGCAATTTTTCATATTCCTCTTTAGAATATTGTTTGTTTAAAATTGAATACTCGGCATTCCGCAGACCAACACATCCAAAAAGATCGTGTGATGTATGACAGTGGTGCGTATATTGGACATCGTGGCTTTTCCAGGTAAAAATACCAAACAAATTTTTACTTGAATGGTCACAAGTTATGCCCTCATAACATTCTGAAAGTTCTCCCCCAATAGAAAGGTCATAAGAATCCTTAGGTGCATCCGCATTTTCAATCCATTTGTCATTTTCAGGCTTCTGCACATTAAAACAATATTTAGAATTTTTTCCGTTAATAAGAAAATCACCTGTGCAGTTATAACAATTTTTATTATTCGCAAATTTTCGTGGAATTTTCAAAATAAATTCCTCTAGTTCCTTTTTTGCCCGCTCTGCCCCGCTCCATGTATTAATTTGGTATGAATTAATAATTTTTTCGTATTCTTCTTTTGTATATGACTTATTTTTATAATAATACTTTTTGTGTCGAAGCCCTGCGCATAAAAAACAATTACTGCAATCTTTACAATCGTACAAAAACGAACTATCTAAACATGAAATGCAGTTTTGTGCCCATTTTACTCGAGAGCACTTTTCAAGCTGCAACCCCTCATATATAAATTCGCAAAAATCCATTATGTTTGTGCAATCAACCATGTCTTTACCAGCAATAACATAATAACTATACATTACATTCTCAATTTTCCATGCCACAAAAACCATATAGCAATTTTTAGAAAATGAAAAATCGTGCGTATATTCAGAATTGACGCTCCCAATTCCGTCATCATTAACTGTGGCTAAAACCGGAACTTTGTGAATAAGCTCATGAATCTGACTAAAGAATGTTTTTGAATGGTCATAATCAACTGCATAATCGCGCGGATTCCAGTTGTCTGACCACCAACATTTATTGCAAAAAACAGTCATTTTAGACTCCGGTGAAAAAAGTGTGACAATAGACTTTCCACATAATTTGCAATTACTATTATATAAGTTAAAATCGTTCCGCCAGGACAAGCGCCTTTGTTTACGACACTCCGGGCAAAATGTCGGAGCAGGCACTTTAATTTTTTCGTAAAATGCAAAATCATCGGGCTCTATTATGAAGTCCTGCTTGCAATTTTGACAATTACGGTTTTCTTGATTCATGTTCTACTTTTATCATATTTCACGCTATAGCGTAATTTATGATAACTTATACTAATTTATTTTTTCTTCAGGCCAACATATTTTCTTTATGCAACTTCTTGATTATAGCAAGCTTCACAATACACAATTTCTGGTCTGTCGGGAGCATAACTTGTTTCAAATTCGTTTTGACATTTACCATCGTGCCCATGATTTGCTTTGTCACACATACATTGACGGTAAAAAAGTTTACTGGGGAGACGTTGTTCGATGCGAAGCTTGTGGCGACAATCCACACAATAATGCGGCAATGGGATTTTTTCTCGCCTTAAAAATTCCAACTCTTGTTTAATAATACGGAAAGCTTTTTTACATTTTGTGCAACTTATAATGGCATTTAAAATATCATCTTTTACTTCCTCAATGGTGTCGGGCAAATCTTCACCTTTTATAGTAATTTCATATTCCTGCGGCGAAGAGTCCTTCCACGAATAGCCGACTTGCAGCACCTGTTCTTTTGAAAGCGGGAAATGGTCATAAGCGAGCATTTGATTGTAAGCGAATGGAGAAAGTTCCATTGGAAAAAACTCGCCATACTTATATACTCTACCCTTCTTATCTATGTATGGCATTTCATCCATGTGTTTCTTAATTTTCGGCACCAACTCCTCATATTCCTTTTTAGTATATTGTTTGTTAAATATGCAATATTCTTTTTTCTTTAATCCGCTACAACCAAAAAGGTTAGAAGATGATCCACAAAAAATACAATATTCTGAGTCGCTTATGTAGGGCCAACATTCAACTGCAAATTTAAGATTATTTGTCCCCTTGCCCGAAGTCATAGTTTCATAACAAAACTGATTATTCTCTCCCCAAATAGTATAATCGTAACAATTTTTACATGAAGGCGTTTGTGAATACTGAATATATTTACAATCCTCGGCCTCACGAACTAAATATCCGTAATGCACATTTTTTGAATTAGTCACATATGCTCCGGTGCAATTAAAATTCTTAATGCCCTGATGATATTTGTTTGGATTTTTTTTCCAAAATTCATGTGCTGCGCGGCGGGATTCTTCAACCCCCCGCCATGAATTTAATTTCATAGCATTAAGCTTTTCTGCATATTCTTCTTTCGAGTATTGAACATTAAATATGCAATATTTTTTATTACGCAAATTCATACAGCCAAAACAATTACTGCACCCCAGGCAATCTTTACAAAACCAAATTTCCAACGATTCAACACATTGCGAGCAAAAATGAGCCCGATTACAGTTGGCTAGCCAGAAAGATTCATAGCAACGCTCAGATCCATCGCAGTGCGAAATGTCATAGCAATTTTTAGAATGGTTAACGCCATTACCATAGGCACAATCTTCATTCCACTGTGCATTAAAAATTAAATAACAATTTTTTAAATAATCGCAATTCCCACTATAGTCACTATTAACCAATGTGCCAACAAAATAATTACGGGCAGGATGAGGGACTCTTTTAATCAAATCTAAATATTGTTCAAAAAATGGTTTAGAAAAGTCATAGTCAACACCATAATCCATTGCATCCCAAACGTCAGACTGGAAATCTTCGTCAGTATACACAACAATCCCCGATTCGGGCGGATAAATGGTTAAAATTTTCTCACCAGTTCTAGCATTTACGTTGCGAAAAAGTTTGCGTTCATTCCTAAAAGCAAGCCGACGCTGAAATCTGCATTCTGGGCAAAAAGTCGGGGCGGGCACTTTCATTTTTTCATAAAATTCAAAATCGTCTGGCTCAATCACAAAGTCTTTTTTGCAATTTTGACAATTTTTTGTTTCTGACTCGCTCATACTTTTTTATTCTTAATTTAATTCTTATCAGGTTAACATAATGTAACCTGACTAATTCTATATTACTTCACTATTATAACAACCTTCACAGTAAACTATTTCTGGCCTGTCGGGCGCATAACTTGTCTCGAATTCATTTTGGCATTTCCCTGCGTGTCCATGATTTGTTTTATCGCACATGCATTGGCGGTGCCACAATTTTAACGGGTTGCGTAATTTAAGACGCGACTGGTGACGGCACTCAGGACACAACCTAGGTAAAGGCAAATGAAACTGTTTTAAAAACTGAAGTTCTTTTGAAATAATGCGATATGCTTTTCCACAATTTAAGCAACCAATATTTTCTTTTATAATTTCATTAGTAACATCTTCAACTACGTCCGGTAAATTTTCAGCCAATAATGTTGGCTGGTGCTCTATGGCTTTTTGCTCTCTCCAATTAAAACCCATTTCACCTGCCATTTCTTTACTAGCCGGCAAAAAATCTTGGGCAACTGTTTCGTTGTAACCGAATGGTGATAATTCAATAGGAAAAAATTCGCCATACTTATAGGTTCTTCCTTTTGCATCAACATATGGCATTTCCTCCATGTGCTTTTTTATTTTCTCAATCAAATTTTCATAGTCTTCTTTGGTATATTGTTTATTAAAAATACAATATTGTTTATTGCGCAGTCCGATACAACCAAAAATATTACTACATCCATGGCAATTAAAAGAATATGTTATATTGTGCCCACCATAAACCGTCATGCAAAACAATTGGCGCGACCCCTCAACCCCAGTGTCAAATGCCTCATAAAGTAAATCTGTGCTTGCCCCCACCCCATATCCGTCATATGAGTCGGCAAGACGGTCAACACTATTTTGTATAAATTTGCAATTTTGCGTATCACCGGAAATATCAAAACAATTTTTAGAATCTGCAACATTTTGAATGTTGTCCCCGGTCGATCTTTCACATTTAATAAGCGTGGCATATTTTCTGATGTGCCCCTTTTTAAGCTCTTCAAATTTTTCCTTTACTTCTTTAATTCCCGTGTAAGTATTCAGCTTCAATTCTTGTATTTTCTTTTGATAATCTTCTTTTGTATATGGTTGATTAAAAATACAATATGATCTGTTGCGAAGCCCGGTGCATGAAACACAATTTGTACACCCGCGACAATCATACAAAAAAAATCCATCAACGCAACTTTCACAATTTTGAGAAAAATAAGTTCTGGAAGACTTAAAAACATTTACATCTTCATAACACAATTCCGAGTTGTGAACGGCAAATATATCAAAAGTGTCCCGACAAAAAATTGCTCGGGCAGCATAAGCCAAATTTTCTCCTCCCCACGAGGCAGAAACAAGATAGGCATCCTTCATGTTGCCCGTGTATTGGGTGTAATCGCAATTTGTTGTCTGAGTGTTAAATACTGCCGGTTGAGGAAGCTGTAAAAGAAGCTCTTTCCATTGCTGAAAAAATGGTTTTGAAAAATCGTAATCTTTTCCGTAGTCCATTGGATCCCATTCGTCTGACCACCAAATATCCCTGTCGTAAACTTTTAGTCCAGACTCGGGCGCGAATCCTGTAATTAATTTTTTACCGGTTTTACCGCAAACATTTCTGTGAAGTGCCCTTTCGTTACGCCACGCAAAACGGCGTTGCATCCTGCAATCTGAACAAAAAGTCGGAGCTGGCACGCCAATTTTCGTGTAGAAATTGAAATCCTCTGGTTCGACCACAAAGTCTTGTTTACAGTTTTGACACTGTTTAGTTTCTTGTTGCATATTAATTTATATTTATACCACCTCGGCATTATAACAACTTTCACAATACACAATTTCCGGCCTGTCTGGGGCATAACTTGTCTCAAATTCGTTTTGGCATTTGGCCTCATGCCCGTGGTTTGTTTTTTCGCACATACATTGCCTATTATAAAATTTTAATTTATGTCTCTGCTCCAACCTTTCTTCCCTTCGACAATTTGGACAAAGGTGAGGTAATGGCAAATTCATTTTTTTATAAAATTGAACTTCTTGGAGGATAATTTTAAATGCCTTTTTGCATTGATGAATACACTCACCATTGTGATCACACCCAATAATTTCGTCAACAATTGTTTCAGAAATGTCCTTTGAATTATCAGGGAGATCAACAGCTTCAAGCGTAACCTTATAATCTTTTTGCTCAACATCGCGCCACGCATAACCGCGTGTAAGCGCTGTCTCCTTTGTAAGCGACCAATGCTCTTGCGCAATTGTCTCATTGTAAGCGAAGGGTGAAAATTCCGACGGGAAAAATTCACCGTATTTATAAACTACCCCTTTCTTATCCGTATAAGGCATTTCATTCATATGTTGAATAATTTTTGGCAAAAGAGCTTCATATTCTTCTTTTGAGTACTGTTTGTTTAAAATGCAATATTGTTTCTTTCTTAAAGAGGCACAACCAAAAAGATCTGACGACGATCCGCAAAAAAGAGAATATTGCAGACCTCTCACGTCGGGATAACACATTCCGCAAAATTTAATATTATTTGTCCCCAAGCCACAACAAGCACATTCATACGTCAATTCATTGTTATTGCCAAACACAGTATGGTCATAACAATCTTTATTTGGCGGTAAAGCTAAATATTGGCAATACCTTAAATTTTCGCCTTCTTTTATTAAATAAGAATCGTGCACATGTTTAGACCCTGAAATATATGCGCCACTTACATCGATATTCTTAGTCCCTTCAATATATTTATTTGGAAACTTTTGATGAAATAGTTTGGCTTCTTCACGCAATCGATTTATTGATTTATATGAGCTAAGATTAAAATTTTTTAATTTTTCAAAATATTCTTCTTTAGAGCATGGTTTATTCCAAATATAATAATTTTTATTGCGAAGATTATTACAGGCAAAACAATTATTACAACCGATAAGATTTTTAGAAAAATAAATGTCAATTGAATTTTCACACTGCGATGAGAAAAAAACTTTACTGCAATGACTCAGCCAAAAACTTTCATAACACAACTCACAATTTTGAAGATGCGAATCATCAACACAATCGTGAGAATTATTAATATTATTACTATATGCAGAGTCCTCCACATAACTGGTGTTAAAAACAAGATAACAATTTTTGGCAGCTGTTACATTGTTGCAATAGTCAGAATTCAACGTTCTAACCACAGTCAGCGCCGGCAAAGGTACTTTACAAAATAAATCTACTAATTGTTCAAAAAATGGCTTAGAAAAATCATAATCTCGACCATGTTCAAGCGGATCCCAACCATCTGAATAGTAAAAATCATTTTCATAAACTTTTACTTGAGATTCTGGAGAAAAACTTGAAAAAATTATATTACCAGAATAGTCACTCTTTCTTTTATAAAGTGCATTTTCTGAACGCCACACAAAACGACGCCGAGCACGGCACTCCGGGCAAAAAGTTGGCGCAGGCACTTTTATTTTTTCGTAAAACGCAAAATCATCAGGCTCGATTAAAAAGTCCTTTTTGCAGTTTTGACAATTTTTTGTTTCGCTGTTCATTAATATGCTTCTTATATTTTAATTTATACTAGCAAAAAATCGCCCTTATTCCAAGCGATTTTTTATTTATCTACCAACTATAAATTGTCTATTTGTCTGCATCAGGGAAAGAAGTTTTATCTTCAAATTTTTCCTCTTCAACTCTCTTTTTTAATTCCTCTTCCGGAGACAAGGCTTCATTTAATGCCTTTTTTAAATCATCCACATCAACCTGTTTTCTTTTTTGATTAAATGACACAACTTCTCCTTTTTGCATTGCTTCATTCAAAGAAACAGTTTTTTGTCCTGGCTTTGTCGAGGATTCTCGATTATCTTGTGGTCGGGGTTTTCCGGATGGCGAAAATTCTATTCCCAAGTCTGCCAAGGCTGACATTCCTTCCTGTCTCTTTTCCTGTCTAGACGAACCTGTTCCACCAACATTATTGGAATCATTACCACGACCGTCATTGGGTTGTTTAACTGGTGAAGCACTACGAACAGGTTTCACCTTTTTCAAACATGATTTACAATAAACAGTTCTTCCTGGCTCAGGAGGGAAAATAACCTTTATTGATTTTTCACAATTAGAACACACTGCATCATACAGCTTCGACTGGCCCGAACTGGATGGTCGGTAATCATTCGATTTTTTAGGAACTTCTATGTTTGCTGCCCAACTGCTAATTTCTTCTTCAACATCTGCAACAGCACTGGCATACTTTGCTCTGGAAATTTTAATAATTTCTTCTCGCTTTTTACTATCATTATCAACAGGATCAGGAGCAATTGTTTTAGCAGAAAAAGGTCTGGAAGTAATTCCATCAATCATTAATTTTAAATAAATGTTGTAATTGGGCAAACGAATCAAGTCATTTTGTAAAAATTCAGGAGTAAATTCCTGCTCTAAAAATTCTGCATCTCCGGCTCCCACACGAAAAGAAACCATTGTTCCAACGTTGCCAAAAACCGCATCTCTAACCGCCGTGCTAGTGTCTGTAACTAATTGTCCAATGTATTGATGAGCAATAATTAAATTTAATCGATACTTTCTAGCTTCAGACAAAATGTTTACAAAAGAATCTGTTGCAAAGTTTTGAAATTCATCAACATATAAATAAAAATCTTTTCTTTCATCTTCTGGAATTCTGACGCGTTCCATCGCAGCCAACTGAATTTTGGTGATAAGCATTGCACCCAAAATAGCCGAATTATCTTCACCAATTCTTCCTTTGGAAACATTAACCAAAAGAATCTTTTGAGTGTTCATTATTTCATCAATGTCTATAGTGTTCTTTGCTTGTCCAACAATGTTTCGCACAAAAGAAACATTCAAAAATTGTCCGACTTTATTTTGAACTGGAGCAATAGCTTCATTTCGGTATCTGGATTCCCATTCTTCATATTCATTAACCCAAAATGATTTTACCACCGGGTCTTTAAGGTTGTTAATAATTTTTTGCCTGTAATCTCTGTCAACCAGCATTCTCGGAATTCCCAAAAGCGTAGTACCCGGAGTATCCAACAAAGCCAAAATACAATTAGCCAAAATGTATTCCATTCTAGCCGACCAAACATTAGCCCAAATTTTAGTAAAAATACCAATTAATCCTGAAGCAATTAAATGCTTATATTTTGGATCTGTCACGTCCATAATGTTAAAACTAATCGGATGATCCATATCCGCAGGATTAAAATAAACCACATCATTTACCCGATGAGGAGGAATGTTATCTAAAATTTCTTCAACAAATTCTCCGTGAGGATCAATAATGGCAAGCCCCTGCCCATTATTTATGTCCTGCAAAGCCATATTTTTTAAAAATGCCGTTTTACCAACTCCGGTTTTTCCAATCACATACATGTGTTGGCGTCGATCGGGTCTCCTAATCCCAAACGCTTGCTCGCCTCTGCGAAAATTTGTTTTAGCAATATAAGTTAAATCTTTTGGCATAAAATTTTATTCATCAATTGGTAAATTAGCTGGAGGGCCGGCCTTCTTCGATTCAATTTTTTCAAGAGTTGGAGCCAGCATACCAGAAATTCTTAATGGAAGATGCCACAATGTTGCCATTTCTTCCGTGCTTAAAATTGGACACAATTGACGCCTATCAGGATATAGCGGCGGAAATCTTAAAACAGCCATTCTAAACATTTTTCTGGCCCTAATAAAAACTCTTCTCTTTCTCATAAAATAGTGAATTCTTGGCCTTGTTTTGGCCTGAAATCTAAATTCATTCATGTTAACAGTCAAAAAATGCCCCATATAAGTACGACTAATGACCCTGTGTGGTGCATTCCAAACTTCTCGTTTGGCAACATAAACTCCTCTAATGGTTGTTTTAAACACGGGTTTTTTCATTTTATTCTCAATTTCGGTTACAATTTCTCTTTCTCCTGGAGTTAAAGAAATTTTTAATTCGCCCGTTTGTTCGTCCTCCTCCAAATTAACCCAACTATATGTCTCACCTTCTTTTTTTGGTCCGCTAATAAGTTGCCCAAAAGTATGCATTAATTCCTGAAAAAAGGTAATCTCTTTTTTTTCTGGACGCTTTACAATTTTATTTATTATCTTCTGCGCTTCGGCTTTCCAGTCGGGTTCATCATTATCATTTACAGGCACTGTAATAAATTGCATCCAATAATGTTCGCCGGGCCCTAATTTTGACATAGCTTCCAGTAAAGCAATAATTGGATCCATTCTTTTTTCTTCATCTGCAATTCTTTCACCTTGAGGCTCAAAAAAACTCGGGTAGGTTTTTATGGGGTAAGCAGGATGTTTAACATAATCCCAATCTTCTCCATACATGTCCCATTCATCATTAGGAACTGTCGGGGGAACTAATTTTACATAATCAGGAACTTGTTTGATTTCTACGTTTGGGTAATGGCCATAAATAGCAGACTCTATTGTGTGTTGATGTTGTGATAATGCTCGTATATAAAAATGAATTTTCCCTTCTAAGCTGACTATTTCCCAAGAACACCAATAAGGACCCCAGGGCAATTCTCCGTCACACCACTTTTCTCTAAAATTTGCCCCATCAATAAGTGGCCAAACAGCCGAAAAAACATCTTCCATTGCCTTAAGAGGCATAATCATTTCTTCAAGTGGAATTACTTCCAGCAATATCCATTTTTGTTTTCTATAATCATAATCCCACCCAATCCACCAAAGATAAAGTGTTTTCAGTTGAGACTGAAGCATAAGAGGCAAAAATATCCACCACCAAACTCTTAAAAAAGGAACCCACAAAATTATCGCAAGCAAAATTATCCACCAAAATGGATCCCAAACAACTTTCTTTACATTATCCCACCAAAATAAATAAGAAGGCAATTTCATATTCCGAGCACCCTGATTAAATCAGGAAAATATTGAAGAATAATGGAAACAATTGCGACTATTAGAAACCCTGTTAAAAAAAATTCAAAAGCAAAAATTACCGGCAACACAATAAAAGAAATTTTTTTCAAATGCCAATAATATATAAAAGAAAATAGAATAATATAAAATACTATCGCAGAAATCAGCAAAGTTATTATACCTGTTGTGAAAAAATCCATAAATTATTACAAAAGTTTATTCAATAATTATATCCCAACAAAAATTTAGAAGCAAGAATTTGTATGACTTCCCATTACAACGGATTCACCTCTACCCACAATGGAAGCGGTTGTTTGTTTCTCACATAAATTGTTTTAGATTTTGAGCAACACAGCTCGTTGACTCCATGCTCCTCACAAACCTCCACGTTCACTGTTTTTGACCCCATTGTGTCAAAAGTAACCCTGTAAACATTACTGTCTGTTCCTACAGAATTGCCATCTTTATCAGTCCAGGCGTAATGAAGATCACTTTGCGTCCCCGATTCGTCACCTGGCTCCGCAACAGCCGTAAAGGTAACCTGGTTTTTAATGTAGGGATTTTGTGGGCTGGATGGAATAGAATTAATTGTTGGATATGGATGAGGAGGGGTCGTAAAGGGTAGTCCAGTTACCCACCCTGAGTTGTCACTCTGAGCCTTAGAGTTGTGAACCTTCACGCGCCAGTAGTAAGTAGTGCCAGAATTAAGTATTCCTGTCCCACCTGGTACTAGAATAACGGGTGCTTGATAGGATGTTCTTGCTTTTTCTGCAGGGGTGTTTTGTGGCGGTGTGGGGTTGTTTGTGTGATCAATGTTGACTACGTTGGAGGTAAACAAAGTATTTTCCGATATTTGCAGATCATAACCCCCTTGCGGACTGACGGGGATGTTGGTGTCTGTATATTTCCAGGAAAGGTTTTCATAGTTTGATCCACCACAGTAATTATGAGTATTGGAGAGGTTGGTGGCTGTTGGTGGACCAATTAAAACTGCGTTGCAGGTTGCTGTTGATCCTCCTGTTGAGCCTACACACGTCCAGGTCCAAGGACCCGTGCTGACGTTTCCCGAGAAATTAGACAATGTTCCATGATTGCAAAGTCTTTCGGTTGGGCTGTTTGGGGGTGTTGTTCTTGCTCCTGTGGAGGCTGGGTTGCATTCACCGTTTAGAGGGGCGGTACAAGTGACAGGTGAAGTGGTTTGTGCAGGAGTTAATCCTGATTTAGCCCAGCCCGTGCACGTCCATGTCCAAGGACCTGCTCCACTTACAGAGGAAGCTGTTCCAACTTCACAGCGATTTGACATTGGGGCGCTAGTGGTGCCAGACGTTACTACGGGTCCGCATTTACCCAAAAGCGGGGCGTAGCAGGTTGCATTGTTTCCTCCGTTAATGCCGTCACACGACCATTGCCAATACTTGTTGGTTGAATTAACACCTCCTGCGACTGTGGAGGGGGTTCCCGCCTTACATAAATTGCCCGAGGGCATAGCGCTAGTAGCTACTCCACTAGCATAACCTTCACTAGACAAACCGCAATTGCCGTCAATTTTTCTTAGAGCTGAACAATCAAATGTTTTTACTTCTCCACAATTCTTTGTGCAGGTCCACGACCAACCCATATTGTCAGCATTGGGAGTCATATTTGATACTGCAAAACCTTTCAGACATGGTTGGGTTGGTTGGGCATAACTTGATGTTGCGTTGCAAACAGAAGGGGCTGTGATGGGGTAAGAAGTAGTGCGAAAACAAAAACTTTTTCCACTATTAAATGTTTGAATAGTTTCAGCGTCGCACATTGTTGAATCACAGTTACACCAAACATGATTTATACAATGATTATAATCAGCATAATCAAGTTGATCGCATGAAGTATACCCTGGAAAAGTTTCTCTTCGCTCTTCGTCACTCATGCGCTGACAACTCTCATAGGCTGGGCTATGATGACATTGACTATTTGGATAAGTATCGCGACTACACGATAAATTGTCAGAAGACCTTCTCCAATAAACATCACCATTGTTTGTTGTAAGTTGTAAGCAATCCCCTGAAGCATTATTTAAGGTTCTTACGCAGGTGAAAACCTTGGTATATGAGTCAGTAGAAAGAACTCTGCAGTCAGTAAAACCAGCCAACCCCGAAGCATTGTATGCAGCCGGATCAAAATTTGCTACAAGAGTTCTTGCGTTTCCTTGTGTTGCATAACCACTGTGCTCCCAATATCCACATGTGCCCCAATCAAGAGGAACTTGAGGAATATTCCGAATAGTGTGACATGGCCAACCAGTATATCTTCCACCAATTATCGTCACCCCGGAATTAAATACATAATTTTGGGAAGGGTTATATACATCC
>Ga0247841_10000840_pt1 | contig 75871 bp, 68 predicted proteins | sample LaCruzMarch2015__2_FD_192410 | JGI IMG/M metagenome (GOLD analysis project Ga0247841, IMG submission 192410) | Freshwater microbial communities from meromictic Lake La Cruz, Castile-La Mancha, Spain - LaCruzMarch2015_18m | ecosystem: Environmental > Aquatic > Freshwater > Lake | place: Spain... | reverse complement strand
GATGAATTTGGCTTTTTTCGTAAAAACATGCACAAATATACGATCGGGACACCCATTTTTAAAACCCACATCAATAAAATCAAGGGGTTCAGAGGGTGTTTTTAAAAAGTGCGGAAAACAGGAAAAATGCCGAAACACTTATTTATCCAGCATTTCGGCATTGTACCCCGGGCGGGACTTGAACCCGCACTTCCGCAATGGAAACAGGATTTTAAGTCCTGCGTGTCTACCAGTTCCACCACCAGGGCGAAGAGGATTTGAGTGTGGGTGTGGGTGTGATGAAAAAACCCTCGGTGGTTGAGGGTTCACTTTTCAGAGCGAAAGACGGGATTCGGACCCGCGACCCTAACCTTGGCAAGGTTATGCTCTACCAGCTGAGCTACTTTCGCGTTTTGGGAGTGCAAATATAAAACTTTTTCAAAAACCTGTCTAAAATATTTCACTTCTCCAGCAGCTTCTTGATCTCATTCAGCTTCATTAACGCTTCAACCGGGGTTAAAGTATTGATTTCGGTATTTAAAATATCTTCCTTGATCTGTATCAACAACGGGTCATCCAGTTGGATGAAGCTGAGCTGAATGCCGGAAGCCGGATCCTCAATATTGGAAGCCGTCCGCCTGATTCCCGATAATTTTTTCCCGGTTCTTCCTTTTTTATCCTGCATCCTGTATCCTGCATCCTGCATCCCTTTCCCGAGCCCCTCGGCATTGTGCGATTCCTCAAGTTGATGTAACAATTCATTCGCTCTTTCCAGAACCGATCCGGGCATTCCGGCCATTTTTGCAACATGGATCCCGAAACTGTGTTCACTGCCTCCGGGTAATAACTTACGGAGGAAGATTACCCGGTTCTTCAATTCTTTGACTCCGATATGAAAATTCCGAATCCTGGGATAAAGATTCGCCATCTCATTCAATTCATGGTAGTGGGTGGCGAAAAGCACTTTGGGTTTGAAAAAAGGATGTTGATGCAGGAATTCGGCAATGGCCCATGCAATGCTGATTCCATCATAGGTGCTGGTACCCCTTCCGATCTCATCAAGCAATATCAAACTGTGGTTGGAGATATTATTAAGAATGCTGGCTGTTTCATTCATCTCGACCATAAAGGTCGACTCCCCTGACGAAATGTTATCGGAAGCCCCGACCCGTGTGAAGATCTTATCGGTCAGTCCGAGAATGGCGGCATCGGCCGGGACGAAACTACCCATCTGGGCCATCAGAACGATCAGCGCCGTCTGGCGTAATAACGCCGATTTCCCCGACATGTTCGGGCCTGTGAGAATGATGATCTGTTGCGATTTGTCATCCAGGAATACATCGTTTGCAATATATTCTTCACCGGGTTTCATTTGCCGCTCAATGACGGGATGCCGTCCATTCCGGATATCAATTGCGTAAGAATCGTTGAGTTCCGGACGGATATACCGGTATTTCATGGCATTTAATGAAAAGGCCACAAGCACGTCCATTTGAGCCACCAGCGTTGCATTAAGCTGGATCGGACGAATATAATCGGAGAGGAAAAGAATGAGTTCACCATAGATCTTCAACTCCAGTTCCATTATCTTCTCTTCCGCGTGAAGGATTTTTTCTTCATACTCCTTCAATTCTTCAGTAATGTATCTTTCCGCATTCACCAGCGTCTGCTTTCGATGCCAATCGGTGGGGACCTTCTCCTTATGGGCGTTTGTAACCTCCAGATAATATCCGAATACATTGGTATATCCTATTTTCAATGAGGTTATCCCCGTTCTTTCGATTTCCCGTTGCTGGATCTTGACCAGATAATCCTTCCCCGAGAAGGCCATCTGGCGCAATTCATCCAGTTCGGAATTGACCCCGCTTTTGATAATATTTCCTTTGATGGCAAGGGCAGGAGGATCGGGATTGATTTCGCGCTCAATTTTTTCACGAACCAGCGCACAAGGATTCAACTGATCGGCAAATTTTGCCAAACCTTCATTACCGCAATCTTTGCTTTCGGCTTTAACTTCCAGGATCTTCTCCAGGGCAATCAGCAGATGAATCATCTCCCGGGGATTTACCTTCCCGACGGCCACTTTAGATATCAGCCGCTCCAGATCTCCGATGATAGTGAAACGGCGCCGCATTTGTTCGATGAATTCGCTGTTATTCGTAAAGAACGTAACAATATCAAGGCGTTCTTCGATGGGTTGACGGTTCTTCAGCGGAAGGATGATCCACCGCCGGAGTTGACGCGAACCCATCGGAGAGACCGTCTGATCCATGATATCCAGCAAAGTCTTAGCGTTTTCATTAACGGTGTCGAGCAACTCAAGATTACGAATGGTAAACCGGTCAAGCCATACATAATGATCTTCTTCTATCCGGGTGAGCTTGCAGATATGTTCTATTTTATCATGCTGCGTCTCGGCAAGATAATGAAGGGCAGCCCCTGCCGCGATGATGGCATGACCCAGGTTTTCCACGCCAAAACCTTTCAGAGAAGTAGTTCCGAAATGCTTCAGTAAAAGGTCATTGGCAAACTCCGGCGTAAAAACCCAGTCATCGAAGGTGGAAATATAAAACTTGCTGCCAAAGAGTTCCGTACACTTTTGCCGTTTGTTTTTCTGAACCACCAGTTCGGTGGGACGGAAACTCTGGATCAGTTTATCAATATAGTCGATGCTACCCTGGGCAAGATAAAATTCACCGGTGGAAATATCAAGAAAAGAAACGCCGGAGATCTTTTCCTCAAGATGTATTCCGGCTAAAAAATTATTCTCCTTCTGTTCAAGTATCTTATCATGATATGAAACACCCGGGGTCACAAGTTCCGTGACACCCCGTTTTACAATTGTTTTTGCCAGCTTTGGATCTTCCAGTTGATCACAGATGGCAACACGTAAACCCGCCCTCACCAGTTTCGGAAGATAAAGATCAAGAGAATGATGAGGAAATCCGGCTAATTCGATATAAGCCGCAGCGCCATTGGCCCGGCGGGTCAAAACGATTCCCAGGATATTTGAAGCCCTGATCGCATCCTCCCCAAAGGTTTCATAAAAATCGCCAACCCTGAAAAGCAATAAAGCATCGGGGTACTTCGCCTTGATAGCGTTGTACTGCTTCATTAAGGGAGTTTCAACTGTTTCTTTTTGTTTGATCATTATTACTTACTCAATCATCTGATCAATGCCCGATAACCTGTGCGTCGCACCGATTCCTGATAAGTTTTCATCGCGCGAATGTTTTCAGATCAACGGAACCTCGTCCTGATCCCAGGTTCTGACTAAACCAAATCATTTATCAATGACAAAGTATCAATTTTAATTTTCAAAGTTATAACCACCGTTCAAATTACAGTTCTTTTGTTAATAAGTTAGTATAAAAGTATCTTTGCATGGTTGAATTAATAGGCAATAGGCATCGCGAACGAAGTGAGCTTTTATTAATTAATCAAATCATTAACAAATGAAACATCAATATAATACGATTCAGGAATGCGCAAACTGACCATGCCGGAGTTGAACCGTCTCACTGTGGAAGAATTCAAAGCTGCCGAAAAGATTCCAATTATAATTGTTCTGGACAATATCAGGAGCCAGAATAATATCGGATCGGTCTTCCGTACTGCCGACGCTTTTCTTCTCCAAAGGATCTACCTCTGCGGAATCACGGCAACTCCACCACACCGCGAAATCCATAAAACAGCCCTGGGAGCCACCGAATCGATCGACTGGCGCTATTTTGAACACACCTGTGACGCCCTCTCGGCGCTTCATGCAGAAGGATACGCCATAATCGCTGTAGAGCAAACCGACAACAGCATTCCACTGGATAAATATTCTCCCCCTCCCGGAAAAAAATTGGCTTTCCTGTTCGGGAATGAAGTCAATGGAATAGAGGATCGGTTATTGAAATTCGTCGATTCCTGTATCGAAATTCCTCAGTTTGGGACCAAACATTCATTAAATATTTCGGTAGCTGCCGGGATAGTGCTATGGGATGTTCTGACCAAACAAAAAATAATAATAAACAAATGCAACCCTTTATAAAATCAACCGTACAACTAAAAAACAAGAAAAAATTAGGAATTTTACCATCAATCTTTATATTTTTGCAAATTGGAATGAAAATTAAAAATTATAAGCATCAGAAAATCAACCAAATATATTTATTAACCTTAAATTGTTTATTTTGACAATTTGCTATTTGGAAAATCCACTATAAATATGTTATATTTGTAAAATCAGTAAATAAATTAATAAACACAAAAATCAGTAGTATGAAAAAGTTTTATCACATCTTATCCGGGACAATGGTTCTCTTTCTCATTGCGACCATTCCATTTGCTTCTATTGCCCAGGAAAAAACCAAGGAAGCCAAGGTAAGAGCTAATGCTGCTCCAGGTTACAGTTATTGGTCCATTGGTGTATTTGGAGGACTCTCTCAGTTCAATGGAGACCTCTCCAAGAATCTCTGGCTCAATGTAGGAGCCGAAAATCTTCTGGGTTACAATTACGGCCTTGTTGCCACCAAGCAATTCACCCGTGTAGTCGGCGTCCGCGTCAGGATTGCCCATGGTATGATCCAAAGTAGAGTCGATGGCAAATACGCTTATCCGGTAGGCTCGAATCCGGTGTATGTACATGAGAAATTTAAAACCTATCCCTGGGAATCCGACCTTCAGGTTACCATCAACTGGCTGAACTGGATTCTTGGTTACAAACCGGAACGTGTCTTCTCCTCCTACCTGATTGCAGGCGTTGGTATCGATCAGAGAATCGGTCACAAAACGGATCTTCTTACCAATACCGATGTGGCCTGGATTGGAAATAAAAACCAGACCAATATGGGCAATACCAGTGGTCTGTTCAAAGAAAACCTTGAATTTAAAGTGGGCGCCGGGCTTGGATTTGACTTCAATATCGACAAACACTTTTCCATTCCCGTTGAAATTTACTGGAGATGGAACGATGGCGATATCACCGATATGACTATTGGCGGCGCCAAGGAAATTAAAAACGATATGTACAGTTCTGTTACCGTTGGGTTGAATTATAAATTCGGTTACACCGGTGGGAACCTCAAGGAAATGGAAAAGAAATATGGCCTGGTAAAATATGAGACTACGCCTCCCGTACTTAATGAAAAAGGCGACTCGATACAGGTTACCATTAAAGGAACTTTCCCTCCGAAATACTTTGCAACCAAAGCTGCCATGTATTTCCAGCCTGTGCTGAAATGGAACGGTGGCGAATATGAACTGAAACCAGCTAATATCCATGGCGAAAAAGTTGTCGGTGACGGCACCTTGATCCCTTATAAAGATGGCGGAACTTTCACCTATACAACCATATTCCCCTATAAACCGGAGATGAATACCTCGATGCTTACCGTTTGCCCGACTATTTACGAAGCAAAGGAAAAGATCCTTCTCAAGAAAGAAGAAATCAAGGAAAAAGTTAAGTTTATCGATCTTCCATGCCGCGACCTTGTTCCCGGTGTGATCTACACTCCGACTCGTATCATTTCCGACCAGACTACAGTAATTGCTGATCATGGTTACCAGAAAGAAGTTATCGATAGTAAAAACGGTATCATCTTCTTCAAGAAAAACAAATATGACCTCGATCTGAAATATGGAATCAACAAAACCGATCCCGCTAAGAAAGGATTATCGGATGTTGTTACATTTCTACAACAAGGTTGGAAGGTTAAAAGTATCAATATGGATGGTTGGGCATCTCCCGAAGGGGAAGAAACCTTCAATGCCAATCTTTCTGAAAACCGTTCCAAGACCGGTCAAAAATGGATGACCGAACAATATCAGAGCTGGGTTAAAGAAGCCAACAAGACCAACAAAGACAAGAAAGCTGTTAAAGCGATGGTCGAAGCTGCCGGGAAAGATATCAATATGATACTTGCCCACCACGGACCAGATTGGAATGGCTTCATGAAGGAAGTTCAGGCCAGTGATTTGAAAGACAAAGATAAGATCATTAATGTGATCAACTCTACCGCCGATGAGAAAAAGAAAGAACAGGAAATCCGCAATATGATCCTGATCTATCCTGAGATTGAAGAAAAACTTCTTCCCCCGTTACGTCGTTCTGAGATCACTGCTTACCTCTATGAACCAAGGTTCAATGATGATGATCTTTTGAAATATGCCGTATCGAACCCCGATAAGCTTAAGGTTGAAGAACTTCTTTACGCCGCTACGCTGACCAATAATAACGATACGAAACTTACCATCTATGAAAATGCTGCCAAACAGTATCCGCAAAATTGGAAAGCTTTAAATAATGCAGCCGCTGCTAACATTGGCAAGGGGAATTTGGGCAAAGCCAGTGACTTCCTTGCAAAAGCCGCCAATGTTGCTCCGAACAACGGTGCAATTGAAAACAATATTGGTGTTGTTGCCGCAAAGCAGAAAGATTATAAAAAAGCCGAAACTCAGTTCAAAAAAGCTCAGCAACTGGGTGAAAACGAAAATTATAACCTCGGCGTACTCTTGATCCCCAAAGGTGACTATCCAAAGGCAATAAGCATGATGAGTAACGCAAAGTGTGCCTATAACCTGGGCCTTGCACAATTGGTATCCGGCAACTATACCGCCGCTGAAGCTACGCTGAGATGCGCTCCTCAAACCCCGGAAACCAACTACCTTCTTGCAATCGTCGGCGCCCGTACAAACAACTCCAAGATGTTGTACGAGTACCTTATGAAAGCTTGCCAGAATGCTGATCTGAAAGCTCAGGCTAAAGGTGACAGGGAATTTTATAACTTCGCAAATACTCCTGAATTCCAGAATATCGTGAAGTAAAATTTGTTTACTGATAAAAAAAGCCTGGTCTCGCGATCAGGCTTTTTTTTTTCGATCTTTGTTCCATGAAAGAAATATTCCTGCTTCTTGGTTCAAACAGGGGTAACAGACCCTCAATCCTTGAACAGGCAAAAACATCTATCAGCCAACAATGCGGATTGATCGTTCGGAGTTCTTCCCTGTACGAAACCGAACCCTGGAGATTTGAAGACGATACCCCTTTTATAAACCAAGTCATTGAGATTGAAACGGAGATGGATCCGGAAAAACTTATGGAACAACTACTCACCATCGAGACAAAACTCGGGCGTATCAGAAATAATCATTGTCCATCGACCATCAATACCGAAAGTTCACCAGACCCTGACACTATCCCGCCCTCTGTATCCAGCTTCCAGCATCGCACGCGCAGCGAGCTTTACTCTTCCCGAACCATCGATATCGATATTTTGTTTTATGGAAAAAAAATGATCTTCACCGAAAACCTGATGATCCCACATCCTCGTCTCCATGAACGACGTTTTACCCTGGAACCGCTAAATGAAATCGCTCCTGCTTTTGTTCACCCGGTCCTGAAAAAAAATATTAAAACTTTACTTGAATATTGTACAGATAAAAAAAAAGTATTAACATACATAGGCAATAGGCAATAGGCAATGGGCAGTAGCAATCGATTGTAAGTGGGTTTCAAAATATCAATTCATTAAGATGGATTTCTTTATAATTTTATAATTGTATAACTATATCGTCATAGAAGGAAATATCGGCGCCGGGAAGACCTCCCTCGCCACCCGTATGTCGGACGAGTTGAATGCTTCGCTGATCCTGGAACAATTCGAAGAGAACTCTTTCCTCCCTAAATTTTATGAAGATCCGTCGCGATATGCCTTTCCCCTGGAATTATCCTTTCTTGCCGACCGGTATCAGCAACTAAAAAAACATTTTACCAAACCTGACCTTTTTACCGACTTCTCTATTGCCGACTATTTTATCTTTAAGTCCCTCATATTTGCCAGTAAAAATCTGGAATCGCTCGAATATGGATTATATGCAAAATTGTTTAACATCGTCTCTTCCGTAGTCCCAAAACCCGATCTGATCGTTTATCTTTACCTGAGTCTGGATAACCTGAAAAAAAATATCCGGAAAAGAGGTCGTGCATACGAACAAAATATTCAATTTGACTACCTCGAAAAAATCCAAACCGGCTATATTAACTTCCTCCGGCAACAAAGTGATCTTCGTGTCCTTCTTATCGACACCAATGACCTCGATTTCGTGAAACGTGAGTCTGATTACTTCTGGATCAAAAACACCATCATGAAGGAATATCCGGTCGGGATACATTACCTTAACCGGTAAGAACTTCCTACGTTCGTCATACTGAATAAATACTCGCTATTTGAGTGATGCTGGATCGGGAGCGCAGCGATCTTTTATTCTGCATCCAGCATCAGGGCGAATCCCACTTATCCAGCATCGCTCACGCAGCGAGCCTTCATCGCGAACGAAGTGAGCTTTCATCCAATATGTAACCCTATTCTTTTAATTTCGTCATAGAAGTATTATATTTGTTTCAATAAAACCCAAAACTATGAACCAATTTTTCAAATTCATGTTCGCTTCCATGCTTGGAACGTTCCTGATCCTTTTTCTCCTGGGGGTTATCTTCTCAGGAATTATTACTGCTATTGTTATTGCATCTTCGAATAAGGAGGTTGTGATCAGCCAAAATACCGTGCTCCATGTCAAACTGGATAAAGAGATTATGGACCGTTCTCCGAAAATGCCGTTATTCTCAGGCTTCCAAATGCCATATAAAACTATCGGACTTAACGAGATTCTGGAAAATCTTGCCAAAGCAGCAAAAGACAATAATATTAAAGGGATTTACCTCGATCTGTCTGGTCTCCAGGCCGGAATTTCAACAATTGATGAGATTCGCGACGGACTGCTTGAATTCAAAAAATCGGGAAAATTTATCTGGGCGTACAGTGAAGCTTACAATCAGGCTACCTATTACCTGGCTACTACCGCCGATAAAATATTTCTGAATCCGGAAGGAGGAGTTATATTTAAAGGGCTCAATGCACAGATGCCTTTCATTAAAGGCACCCTGGATAAGCTCGACATCAAGATCCAGGTGATGCGACATGGGAAATTCAAGGCGGCTACCGAACCCCTGTTTCTCGATAAAATGAGCCCTGAAAACCGTAAACAGATCACTGAAATTATTAATGATTCATGGGATAAGTTATTGACCGGAATCTCCGAAACCAGAAAAATCAGCAAGGAGGATCTTAATAAAATTGCCGATGACCTGTCAATAGAAACGGCACAGGATGCCTTGAAATATAAATTCGTCGACCAATTGGTTTACAAAGATGAACTGATCGACGAGATGAAGAAAAAACTGAACATCGGAGAAAAGGAAAAAATCCGGTTTGCGGCCTTCGAAAAATATACCGATGTTGCTGTCCGTGAAACTCCAACCATTAAAAAAGAAAAGATCGCCGTCATTTACGCACTTGGTTCCATCGGAGAGGGCGATGGCGATGACGAATCCATAGGTTCGGAAAGCATGTCGAAAGCTATCCGCAAGGCGCGGGAAGATAAGAGTATTAAAGCCATAGTATTTCGGGTAAATTCTGGCGGTGGCAGTGCACTCGCATCCGATGTTATCTGGAGGGAAATTGACCTGGCCCGGAAAGTCAAGCCGGTTGTAGCATCCTTTGGGGATGTTGCCGGTAGCGGGGGTTATTACGTTGCCTGCGCAGCTACTAAGATTCTCGCCGACCCAACGACAATTACCGGTTCCATCGGGGTTTTCGGGGTAATTCCAAACTTCCAGGGTCTCTTTAATAAAAAATTAGGAATCACCTTTGATAATGCAGGTACGAATAAAAACAGCGATTATATCTCCGTAACGAAACCGCTTTCAGCTTACCAGGCCATGATGATCCAGCGTGACGTCGATCATATTTACGACGTGTTTACCGCTAAAGTGGCTGCCGGAAGGAATATGAAACAAACCCGGGTCGACAGTATCGGACAGGGGCGAATATGGAGCGGTACCGATGCAAAAACCATTGGCCTGATTGACGATTTTGGCGGTCTGACCAAAGCCATTCAGCTGGCAGCCGAACTGGCAAAAGTCAAACACTATAAACTTATAAATCTGCCCGAACAAAAAGATGCTTTTGACCAGATCATCGACGAGATTTTTGGAAAAGATCCTTCTACGATGATTCAGCAAGCCTTGGGCGAAGATTATAAATTATTTCAATATCTGAAAGAGATCAGAGAGATGAAGGGCGTTCAGGCAAGGATGTTATACAATATCTATCTTAACTGATCAGGGATCATTGATAATTACGCAAAATAATTATATTCGGGAATAAACAATATAAAATATTCAAACAGACACTGTTTATAACAAACTGTAGATGATAATATGGATATTCCATCTGACCATTAAAATTGAATTATGAAAAAATGAAATTGTATGGCTGATTTATCGACTAAATATGCCGGGTTAAAACTTAAGAACCCGGTGATTATCGGCGCCAGCAACCTGGTGAAGGATATTGATAATGTTAAACGAATGGAGGAAGCAGGGGCGGCCGCCATTGTTTATAAAACCCTTTTTGAGGAACAAATCGAACTTGAACGTCTTCAACTCACCGAAGAACTGAATCAATATAACGATCGTCATGCTGAAATGATCAGTTTGTTTCCCGATATTCAGCATGCAGGTCCCCGCGAACATCTGAGTCATCTTAAAAAGATGGTGAATTCGGTGAATATCCCGGTAATAGCCAGTTTGAACTGTACCTTTGAAGAAACCTGGGTAGAATACGCCGTACAACTGGAAAATACAGGAGTTAAAGCGTTGGAGTTGAATTTTTATAATATTCCGGGAGATTTCCGAAAGGAAGGGAAAGTTATTCTCAACGAGCAACTCGACATCGTGACCGCGGTTAAGAAAAATCTTAAAATTCCGGTCACTGCCAAGTTAAGCCCTTTTTACAGCAATGTTTTACTGGTTGTACAGCAGATGTATCACGCGGGGATCGATGGGTTTATTCTTTTCAACCGGCTCTTTCAACCCGATATCGATACCGATCTGGAAAAACATTATTTCCCATATAACCTTAGTAACGAAGAAGATAACCGGTTACCACTGCGTTACATGGGATTACTTTACCGGGAGATCCGCGGTTCGTTATGTGCAAATTCCGGCATATTCAGTGGTAAAGATGTCGTGAAGATGATCCTTGCAGGAGCGGACTGCGTACAGGTAGTTAGTGCTTTGTACAAGTCTGGTATTGGTCAGATCGCCAGGATTATAGAAGAACTTGACGCATGGATGGAATTAAAAAAGTACGATTCCATCGACCAGTTCAGGGGTAAACTCTCACGGAAGAACATGAAAGATCCTTTTGCTTACAGACGTGCACAATATGTTGATATCCTAATGAAAAGCGAGGAGATCTTTAAAAAATACCCGGTTCGTTAATAAAATCAGATAACCCCCTCTACTATTCCTCCCGCATCCGGCATCGCTCGCGAAGTGAGTCCTTATAAGGCATCTACTTTTCGTAGATCATCTCCGCCAGCCTCTTGTAGTTGTTGTAACGCCATTTTGCACTCTCTTCGGCGGCTTTAAACAATATGGCTGCCTCTTCTGGAAACATCTTTTCCAGCGACGTATACCTGACTTCTCCGTTGAGGAAATCCTGGAACTTACTCCAGTCCGGCTCCTTCGAATCCAGGGTAAATGGATTTTTACCTTCATTCTCAAGATTAGGATTGTACCGGTAGAGATGCCAGTAGCCTGCGGTTACAGCGCGATCCATCTCATCCTGCGATTTTCCCATCCCGGCGCGCATCCCGTGATTAATACAGGGAGCGTAAGCGATGATCAGCGAAGGTCCTTTGTATGCCTCAGCCTCTTTTACAGCCCTGAAAAGCTGGCTGTTATTGGCTCCCATGGCAACCTGCGATACGTAAACATAACCGTAAGTCATAGCCATGGCGCCAAGATCCTTCTTCCTGATTTTCTTACCGGAAGCGGCAAATTTTGCCACAGCTCCGATCGGAGTCGATTTGGAAGACTGTCCTCCAGTATTGGAATATACTTCGGTATCGAGCACGAGAATGTTGACATCCTCGCCCGAAGCGATTACATGATCCAAACCGCCGTAACCGATGTCATAAGCCCAACCATCGCCCCCGATAATCCAGATCGATTTTTTGATCAGGTACTGGCGCAAATCCAACAGGTCCTTGGCCAGGGGCTGACTTTCCTTTTCCAGTAAAGGGATCAGCTTAAGAGTTGCCAGCTTAGACTTTTCAGCATCATACATCCCGTCAATCCATTCGCGCATGGCATCCAGTGTGGTAGTACTCATCATTTTTTCCTTGATGGCGGAATGCATTTTTTCCGCTATGCGTTTCCGGAGTTGACTAATGCCAACGGCCATACCAAGGCCATATTCGGCGTTGTCTTCAAAAAGTGAGTTGGCCCATGCCGGACCTTGTCCCTCTGCATTGGCACGATATGGAGTGAATGGGGCGGTTCCGCCATAGATCGAAGAGCATCCCGTTGCATTGGCGATCAGCATGCGCTCTCCAAAGAGCTGAGTGATAAGTTTAATATAAGGTGTTTCTCCGCAACCGCCACAGGCGCCGGAAAATTCAAAGAGCGGTTGGGAAAATTGGCTGTTTTTAAAGGTCTTGAAACGATCCGCACGCTCTGGTTTATATTTAACCGATTTGATAAGATAATCCCAATTTTTTATTTCGTGCAACTGGCTTCCGAGAGTACGGAACTCCAGGGCTTTGGTCTTGGAAGGACAAACGTCGAGACAATTACCGCAACCGGTACAGTCAAGCGTGCTGACCTGTATCCGGAATTCGAGCCCGGCAAGTTCTTTCCCAATAGCTTTGAGGGTAACCATCCCGGCCGGGGCATTCTTTTTTTCATTCTCATCCAGTAGGAAGGGACGAACTGCGGCATGAGGACAAGCATAAGCACACTGGTTACACTGAATACAATTTGCGGGGATCCATTCGGGAATATTTACTGCAACTCCACGTTTTTCAAGCTGTGTCATCCCCGATGGGAATGTACCGTCTTCTCTTCCAATAAAAGCGCTGACAGGAATATCATCACCATTCATCGCACTTACCGGATCGAAGATTTGTTTGACAAATGCAGGAATATTCGGATCATCTTCAACCGGTTTGAGTTTGATAGAAGCCCATTCAGCCGGTGTTTCGATCCTGGTCAATTCTCCTCCCCGATCGATGGCGGCATAATTCATTTTAACAATTTCTTCGCCTTTGCGACCATAAGTCTTGTAAATGGCTTTCTTCATATCGGTCACCGCTTTCTCATAAGGGATCACATTGGAAACCTTGAAGAAGGCCGACTGCATGATTGAGTTGGTGCGGTTCCCGAGTCCAATTTCTTCCGCAATCTTCGTGGCGTCGATGATATAAAAGTTGATATGATGTTCGGCCATATATTTTTTCATGGAATCCGGCAAATGCTTTTTGGTCTCTTCCGCGTCCCAGATGGAATTGAGGAGGAAAGTTCCGCCATCTTTCAAACCCTTTAACAGGTCGTATTTTTCAAGGTAGGCAGGGACATGACATGCCACAAAGTCGGGCGTGATCACCAGGTAAGGCGAGCGGATGAGTTCGTCGCCAAACCGGAGGTGTGAAACCGTTACCCCACCCGACTTCTTGGAATCGTAAGCAAAATAAGCCTGAGCATATTTATCGGTATTTTCGCTGATGATCTTGATGGAATTCTTGTTGGCCCCAACCGTTCCATCGGAGCCGATCCCATAAAATTTTGCAGAATAGGTTCCTTTGGGTTGAATATCGATTTCAGGGAGCAGAGGTAACGAATGAAAGGTAACATCGTCGACGATACCTATGGTAAAATGATTCTTTGGTTCTCTTGCCTTCAGGTTTTCGAAAACGGAGATGATCTGTGATGGGGTCGTATCCTTCGAACTCAGACCATATCTTCCTGCGATGATCATCGGATGTTCCGGGCGATCGTAAAAAAGATCGCGGATATCAAGATAGAGGGGATCTCCATTGGCTCCGGGTTCTTTGGTACGGTCGAGAACGGAAATCCGTTTCACGCTTTTCGGAAGAACATTAAAGAAATATTTTGCAGAGAAAGGACGGTACAGATGAACCGAGATCAATCCAACCTTTTCCCCTTTTTTCATCAGGAAGTCGATGACCTCCTTAGCGGTATCGGTCACGGATCCCATAGCTATGATGATATTTTCCGCCTCCGGATCTCCGTAATAGGTAAAAGGATGATAAACGCGACCGGTCATTTCGGTGATTTGTTGCATGTATCCATCCACGATATCGGCAACCGGCTCATAAAAACGGTTCGAAGCTTCCTTAGCCTGGAAGAAGATATCTGGATTCTGGGCAGAACCACGGATTACCGGGTGTTCGGGATTGAGCGCACGGTCGCGGAATTCCTGAAGCGCTTTATAATCGATAAGCTTTGCCATATCTTCATTCTCAAACGCTTCAATCTTTTGAATCTCATGGGAGGAGCGAAATCCGTCAAAGAAATGAAGGAAAGGTACCCGCGTTTTGATAGCGCTCAGGTGAGCGATCCCGGCAAGGTCCATGATCTCCTGAACACTGCCTGAGGCCAGGAGGGCGAAACCAGTCTGGCGGGTTGCATAAACGTCACCGTGATCGCCAAAGATCGATAGGGCGTGTGCAGCCACAGTGCGGGCGCTAACATGAAATACCCCCGGCAGGAGTTCGCCTGCGATTTTATACATATTTGGGATCATCAGCAATAGGCCCTGCGAAGCTGTATAAGTACTGGTCAAAGCACCCGCCTGAAGAGAACCATGAACAGCGCCGGAAGCGCCTGCTTCGCTTTGCATTTCGACGACTTTCACTTCGTCGCCAAAGATATTTTTACGGCCATGGGCAGCCCACTCATCAACATTTTCGGCCATATTTGATGAAGGTGTGATGGGGTAGATCGCTGCAACTTCCGAAAACATGTAAGCTATATGGGAGGCAGCCTGATTTCCGTCACAAGTAATAAATTTTTTTGACTTCTTCATAATATATTGATTATTAATTATTTGATCTGGCATTTGTGAATTTAATAACAATTTGCAAAGGTATAGCTTTTCTTTTAAAAAGACCAGGATACGGTAGAAATTGATGCAGGATGAAAGCTCGATGCGCTCGCGGAGCGAGCCTTCATCGCGAACGAAGTGTGCTATTTATCCTGTATCTTTGCCGGATGTTATACCCTCCAAACTTCGAACAAAAACTGGGTTTCGACCAGATCCGGCAAATGTTGGCTGACCGATGTCTTTCGAAACTTGGCCGGGAAAATGTCGGTAAGATCACCTTTTCCGTTGATCCATCGGAGATCCAAACCATGCTTCTGCTGACCAGTGAAATGAAAAGAATCCTTGAATTCGAGGAGGGATTTCCTTCGCAGGATTATTACGATTTAATTCCCGAACTTTTCCGGATCAGGATTGAAGGTTCCTACCTTGAACCCGAGCAACTCTCCGAATTGAAACTCTCCCTTCAGACAATTGTCAATCTTTTATCATTCCTCAAGAAACGTAAAGAAAACTATCCAACTCTCTTTCAACTATCTATCCTCACAAACGAAACAGATCCTCATTGCGAGCGCAGTGAGCATTCATACAGTCTCGCTAACGAAGTGAGCTTTTATCACGAACAAAGTGAGTCCTCATCTTGCATCCCTCATCTTGCATCTATTATAAAAAAAATCACCTCTCTGATCGACGAAAAATCCAACATCAGGGACAATGCTTCCAACACATTGCTCAAGATCAGAAGAGAAAAAATTTCAAAATTGGCTTCCGTCGAAAGGAAGGTTATTCAAAGCTTCAAATTAGCCCGGCAGAACGGATGGACACCCGACGATGCCGACATCACAATACGTAACGGCCGGCTGGTTATTCCATTGGCAAGTACCCATAAACGTAAAATCCCCGGATTTCTTCATGATGAATCGGCTACCGGTCAAACCGTTTATATCGAACCTGCCGAAATATTTGAAATCAACAATGAAATCCGTGAACTTGAATATGCCGAACGGCGTGAGATTGTCAGGATTCTCACTGCTTTCGCCGAAACGCTCCGTCCCGGAATCGACGATCTGATCCGATGTTACGGCTTCCTCGGTCAGATCGATTTTCTACGTGCCAAAGGTCTGTTTGCAATTGAAATTGACGCTTCAAAACCGATACTGGATAAAAAGCGCTCCGGGCCGATCCTGGATAATGGGGGTTCCACACCGATTCCGGAGTCCGGATCAAGCATCCAGCATCGCCAACGAAGTGAGTTTTCATCCGGCATCCATCAATTAGCCTGGCATCACGCCATCCACCCAATCCTATTCCTCTCTCATAAAAAACAAAAGAAAAAAGTCGTTCCGTTGGATATCTCCCTCGATGAAGGCCAGCGAATCCTGATCATCTCAGGTCCGAATGCCGGGGGTAAATCGGTTTGCCTGAAGACCGTCGGATTACTTCAATATATGTTCCAATGCGGATTACTTCCTCCGGTGAAGGAAGATTCGGAGTTTTGTATTTTCCGGAAAATATTCATCGATATCGGCGATGAACAATCGATCGACAACGACCTTAGTACATACAGCAGTAAGTTACTCAACCTGAAATACTTCATTGAACATCTCGATGAACATTCCCTTTTCCTTATTGATGAATTGGGTGCCGGAACCGATCCCAGTTTGGGGGGGGCTATTGCTGAAGCAACGCTTGAAAGACTTAATGCAAAAGGAGCCTTTGGAATTGTAACCACCCACTATTCCAATCTTAAACTCCTCGCGGGAAGAGAGCAGGGAATTATGAATGGTGCAATGCTTTTCGATTTAAAAAAGTTAAAACCCCTTTATCAGCTAAAGACCGGAAAACCCGGATCTTCCTTTGCCTTTGAGATCGCCCGGCAGATTGGATTCCCGGAGGAACTTCTTGAAAATGCCCGGATGAAGACCGGTGTCAGTCATCTTGACTTCGACCGTGAGTTGCAAAACCTGGAAGTTGAAAAACAGCAGATCACCCGGAAAGAAGAGGAACTTAATATCGCCGATGATCTCCTGGGCGAGGTCATCCGCAAATACCGGAAACTGACCGAAGACCTCGAAAAAACCAAAACGGAAATTCTGGAAAACGCCCGTGAGGAAGCCCGGCAACTCTTTGATGATTCCAACAAACTGATCGAACGCACCATTAAAGAGATCCGGGAATCACAGGCAGATAAAACTAAAACTAAAAAAGTCCGGGCTGAGTTGACCCAAATGAAGGAGAAGCTGAAGCATGATCCTTCATCCGGCATCCAGCATCGTTCGCGCAGCGAGCTTACATCCAGCATCGCGAACGAAGTAAGCAAGGGTCGTGAGCAAAGTGAACTTTTATCCTCTGGAAAGACTCCTAAGCATCCCTACCAAAGCTATATAGACGATCTCCACCAGAAACTTCTATCCTTCGAACTGACCCTCGATTTACGCGGCAAACGCGTCGATGAAGCGCTTTCTCTGCTTCAGCGCTATATCGATGACGCAACGCTCCTTTCGCTGAATGAGGTGCGTATTCTCCATGGCAAAGGCAATGGCGTTCTTCGCCAGGTTACCCGCGATTATCTCCGGTCACGGAAAGAGGTTAAAAGTGCCAAAGATGAACTTCTCGAAAGAGGCGGATCGGGTATTACTGTCGTTACTTTTTAACATTTTTTATGAATTTTTCTGAGTCAACAAGTAACTCCTGTCCCACTTTCAAAAATCATATCTTATTTTTCTATATACCAACACCTTAGGCCAATATCCTGTTTCCTGCAATCTGCATTCCGGCTTCAGGAATCCGTCTCTTTACCTCCTCTCCCCTAACCACTTCCCTGTCCATTACCTTCCAAAGTTGGTATTTAAATAACCGAATTGTACCTTTGCACCCTTTGCGTAAGAAAAACCAAAAAAATGAGTTTGCGAGCAAAAACCACTGAACTAAAAAAACGGATGCAGGTTGCCTTTCAGGGAGGCGGTGAACAAGCTCTTGAGAAACAAAAAGCCTCCGGAAAAATGACTGCCCGGGAACGCATTTTAGCCGTCCTTGATCCCAATTCATTTCATGAATATGATCTCTTCGTTAAGCACGCCGGACAGGATTTCGACATGGATAAGAAATATCTTCCCGGCGACGGAGTGATCACGGGAACCGGATCCATTAGCGGTTGGCCGATCTGTATCTTCGCCCAGGACTTCACTGTTGCCGGTGGTTCCCTCGGTTATATGCATGCCAAAAAGATCACCAAGATCATGGATCATGCCATAAAGATGAAGGTTCCACTGATCGGTATCAACGACTCCGGCGGAGCGCGTATCCAGGAAGGAGTAAACTCCTTAGCCGGTTATGGTGAAATTTTTTATCGTAACACCCAGGCTTCCGGAGTTATCCCGCAGATTTCCGTTATTCTGGGCCCCTGCGCCGGCGGGGCAGTCTATTCGCCAGCCCTGACCGACTTCGTATTTGTGGTTAACAATATCTCCAAGATGTTCATTACCGGGCCGGAAGTCATCAAGACGGTTCTGGGTGAGGAGATATCTATGGAGGACCTCGGCGGTGCACGAGTTCATGCCGAGATCACCGGAAATGCTCATTTTTATTCCGAAAGTGAAGCCGAGTGTTTTGAGATGATCAAAAAACTCGTCAGCTTTATCCCATGGAATAACGAAAAAAAGGCGGAAGTTCAACCAAAAAAAGCTCCTAAAAGCAGACTATATAAGATCGAGCATATCTTCCCGACTGATCCGTTGCAACCTTACGATGTCAGGGATATCATCCGGTCGATGGTTGACGATTCCGATTTCTTTGAAGTTCATGAACTATGGGCCGCCAATATTGTCGTAGGATTTGCACGTCTCGACGGACAAAGCGTCGGCTTCGTTGCTAATCAACCCATGGTTCTTGCCGGCGTACTCGATGTCGATTCGAGCGATAAAGCTGCCCGTTTTATCCGTTTCTGCGATGCCTTCAACATTCCTCTGGTTACTCTGGTGGATTTACCGGGTTACCTCCCGGGAGTCGACCAGGAACATGCCGGTGTTATCCGTCATGGAGCAAAAGTTCTCTATGCATATAGTGAAGCTACTGTTCCCAAGCTTACCGTGATCCTGCGAAAAGCTTATGGCGGAGGGTATATCGCCATGTGTTCCAACCATCTCCGGGCCGATTTCGTCTTTGCCTGGCCTACTGCCGAAATTGCCGTAATGGGACCTGAAGGCGCCGCCAATATCATTTTCAGAAATGAAATAAAAGCAAGCGATAACCCCGAAGATACCCGTAAACGTCTTATTGAGGAGTACCGGCAGAAATTTGCCAACCCTTATGTGGCGGCTGCTTATGGATATGTGGATGCCGTCATCGAACCGGCAGAAACCCGTAATTTCCTCACTCATTCACTTACTCTGTCCCAAAATAAACGCGAATCGACACTTAAAAAGAAACATGGGATACCCCCGTTTTAGAGGTGATGCAGGATGCAAGATCCAGCATCGCGAGTAAAGCGAGCATTTATCCAGCATCAGCGCGAAGTGCTTTTTATCTTCAACCTAATACCCTGAATCCTATGGCTGATAATTCTACCTTTGAAACCTTTAAGTTGGATGAGGTCAATTTTAAAACCAAGCTTACGCGCAAGTATCTGAACCGGAAACCATACATACCTGCTGATCCCAGGAAAGTATATGCATTTATTCCGGGTACTATCGTCAAAGTCTTCGTCAAAGAGAACCATAAAGTCAGGAAAGGCGATGAGCTTCTCTCCCTCCAGGCCATGAAGATGAATAATAATCTCCTGGCTCCGAAAAATGGCACCGTCAAGAAGATCTACGTAAAACAGGGGAACAATGTCGTTAAAAATCAGTTGCTGGTGGAACTTAAGTGATGAAGTGATGAAGTGAAGAGTGAAGCGAACTTTTATCTAGAACATGTTTATCCACACTATTGATTTTGTTGTAAGTAGTCCCGGATTGAAGGGGATGCCGGTTTTTGACTTGCCGGAATTTGCTTTCATTGGCCGGTCAAATGTGGGTAAATCTTCACTCATTAACATGCTCTGCGCCAGGAAAAGCATCGCTAAAGTCTCCGGTACCCCCGGGAAAACAAGGCTTATTAACCATTTTAAGGTCACAAGTATTCCGTCAGGATATAAGATACAAGATGCAGCATCCGGCATCCAGCATCGCGAACGAAGTGACAACTGGTACCTTGTCGACCTCCCCGGCTATGGATGGGCCAGATTAAACAAGGAGCAACGTGAAAAATTCGAGAAGATGATCCGGACTTACCTGTCAAAAAGGGAGAATCTGGCCTGCACTTTCCTCCTGATCGACTCGCGCCATCCGCTCCAAAAGATCGACCTCGATTTTATGAATTGGCTCGGCGACGAAAAAATCTCTTTCGTCATCCTCTTCACGAAGACCGATAAACTCTCTAAAGTCCAGCTTTCTGCCAACCTCACTGCCTATCGCGATCAACTCTCCGTCCATTGGCAAGAACTTCCCACCATTATTCCTATTTCCTCCATCACAAAACAAGGCAGGGAGGAGATTCTGGACTCGATCCAGTCTATGCTTAATGAAATTCTCTGAAAATAAGCTGGTCATTTGATAAAAGCTCACTGCGCGAGCAATGCCGGATACTGCATCTTGTATCTTGTCCACCAAATCATCTGTTTTTATAAATTTGCACTATGAATCCCACCGATATACCTGAACGGCTGATCGACATTGAGGCTCTGTTTGCAGCGAAAAATCCCCGGTTACTAAAAATCATTCCCGGTTTCGTTATCCGTTATCTGAAACGCATAACGCACCAGGAAGAAATTAATGGTTATATTTACCGGAACCGGGAGAAGTCTGGACTTCCTTTTGTCGAGGCAGTCTTGAAAGAACTCGGAGTCAGGATTGAAGTAGCGTTTAAGGGATCGACGTTCGATGTTAACGGGAGATATATCATTGCCGCGAACCATCCCCTGGGTGGTATGGACGGAATGGCACTGATCAATATCGCGGGAAAATATTGGCCTGATATCGTGTTCCCGGTGAATGATTTGTTGATGTATGTTCCCGGTTTAAGACCACTTTTCATTCCCATCAACAAGCACGGCCGAAATACTGAAAACGGCCGAATCATTGCTTCAACCTTTGCTTCCGACAAAACTATCCTTTATTTCCCGGCAGGATTATGTTCGCGCAAACGGCGTGATGGTACCATCTGCGACCTTGAATGGAAGAAAACTTTCATAACCCAAGCCCGGCAATATAAAAGGGATATCATCCCGGTCTATATCGACGGACGAAACTCAAATTGTTTTTATAACCTTGCCAATTGGCGTAAACGGTTGGGAATCAAAGCTAATATCGAGATGCTTTACCTTGTGGACGAGATGATAAAACAGAAAGGAAAGACCATCAGACTGATCTTTGGTCCGACTATTCCCTATTCTAATTTCAATAAAAGCCACTCCGATTCGGAATGGGCCACATGGGTAAAAGAAAAAGTTTATGGGTTGAAGATCTGACAGACCAGATAAAGGATGCAGCATCCAGCCTCGCGAACGTAGCGAGCATTCATCTGCCACGAAGCCTACACATCCAATAATCACCAATACAATATTTAAGAAATCCTTACCTTTGGTCTCACATAAAACCCAGCTATGGAACCCATCATCCCACCTATAGACCCGGAATTGCTGCTTGCCGAGCTTACCGAAAGCAAATTCCTCAGGAACACCAACAACGGGAAGAACAAGATCTATATCTTCACTGCTCATGACTCCCCGAACCTGATGCAGGAGTTGGGACGGCTGCGTGAGATCACCTTTCGCGACGCCGGAGGAGGTACGGGGAAGTCCATTGATATTGACGAATTCGACACCATGGAAGTCCCTTTCCGGCAACTCATTGTATGGAACCCGGTGGAACAGGAGATCACGGGAGGTTATCGGTTCATTCATGGCCGAAATATACCTTGCAATCGGAAAGGATGTTTGAACAGCGCCACTGCCGAACTGTTTAACATTTCCAACCGGTTTGTGCGCGATTACCTGCCCTGGAGCATCGAGTTAGGCCGGTCGTTCGTACAACCGAACTACCAACCCTTTGTCAACCTGAAGAAAGGAATGTACTCCCTCGATAATCTCTGGGACGGGCTCGGGGCCATAATCATCGAAAACCCCGATGTTAAATACTTCTTTGGCAAAATGACCATGTACCCCGACTATCACCGGGAAGCCCGCGACATCATTCTTTATTTCCTCCGCAGATATTTTCCCGATACTGAAACCCTGATGACCCCGATCGAACCGGTCACGGTTGAAACACCGGATGAAGTCATTGCTCCCCTGTTCAAAGCCCCGACCTATGAAGAAAATTACAAAATTTTGGTACACGAAATCCGGCGGCGTAATGAACTTGTTCCTCCCCTGGTCAATGCCTATATGAATCTCTCCCCGACCATGCGTACTTTCGGAACTGCAATCAACCATGGATTCGGAGACGTGGAAGAAACAGGGATCCTGATCAATATCGAAGATATATATCCCCGTAAAAAAGAAAGACATCTGAAAAGTTATATGCAGTGGTTGACTTTAAAAGGATTGCATTGGAGAAGGAGGAAGTAACAATTACAATTAAGAATTAGGAATTACTTCTTAATTTCTTTTGCATATTTCCGATAAATTATAAATAAGGAGAGAAAAATAATGATCGATTCGCAGAAAGTTGTTGTTGTTATGCCTGCGTATAATGCTGAGAAGACGCTGGAGCAAACCATTGCTGAGATACCATTTGATATCGTGGATGATATTGTGTTGGTCGACGATGCCAGTACCGACAATACCTTTCACCTGGCAGGAAAGATGAACCTGTCTGTAGTACTACGGCACGACAGTAACAAAGGTTATGGCGCCAATCAGAAGACCTGTTACGATGCGGCTCTGGGACTGGGAGCAGATATTGTGATCATGCTTCACCCCGATTATCAATATACGCCAAAATTAATTCCTTCGATGGCATACATGATCGCCAATGGACTTTACCCGGTTGTCATTGCCTCTCGCATTCTTGGACGGGGAGCCATAAAAGGTAATATGCCCCGGTATAAATATATTTCCAACCGCCTTCTGACGCTGACACAAAATATCCTGATGAATGAAAAATTATCGGAATACCACTCGGGTTACCGTGCCTTTTCCCGGAAAGTGCTGGAAACCGTTAACTATCATGCCAATTCCGACGATTTTGTTTTCGATAACCAAATGTTATCGCAGACATTCTATGCCGGGTTTGATATAGGCGAAATCACCTGCCCCACCAAATATTTCCCTGAAGCCTCCTCCATCAACTTCCGACGAAGCATTAAATACGGCTTTGGCGTTCTTCGTACCTCAATGATGCATTTTTTGCAGAAAAACCGACTGGGAGACTATAAAATTTACCGGAAAGGATGAATGCTCGCTGCGCAAGCGATGCTGGATTCTGCATCACTGTCTCCCTCTTCACTCTTCACTTCATCCTGCATCCTGAATAGTGAGCGAATCGAGCAAATATTCCTGGATTGCAAATTTTTTAATGTTTTTACATGCACAAAAAACAAAAAATGAAGTCAATAAAGTTTTCTGATTCGGAACTTGAATTTTTGAAAAATCACTACGAATTCGAGTTAGTCGGGGCTGAGAATTACATAAGCGAGATTAAAAATATTTTATCCAAATAAAATAACCTCGCCCTCCTAAAAAAGAAGTGATGAAAAAGTTGGAAGTTCAATGAAAATTAGTACCTTTGCGTCCCTGATTTTATCAGTAATCTTATTATTTACCCAATCAATTTAGCAATGGCGAATCACAAGAGTGCAGAGAAACGCATCCGCAACACCAAGACAAAACGTACCCTTAACCGATATCAAAGCAAGACTGTCCGTAATGCTGTAAAGGAACTTCGTAATACGGAAGAGAAGGAAACGCTTACGAAAGATCTTCCAAAAGTGATCTCCCAGATCGACAAGTTGGCCAAGAAAAGTGTGATTCATAAAAACAAGGCGGCAAACCTGAAGGGTAAACTGATGCGGAAAGCAAAGGCGACTACGAAGTAGGCTCACTTCGCTCGCGATACCGGATGAATGCTCACTTCGTTCGCGATATTAGATTCTGTATCACTGCCTTCCTCCTCACTCTTTTCTCCTAACTCTTTTCTCATCACTTTTTCACTTCATCCAGCATCAGTCTTACAGCAATTAACTGTCTGATTAGCGAAAATTTAGCCTGACATTCAATCTGTTATGTTTACAGCATAACATCAATCTTTTGTTAAAAAATGTCAAATAATTTGCTTTTTTAGAATGTTTATGAGTAAATTTGTTACTCTATTTGATAAAGCATGGATCAGGAATTAAATTGGTACGCTGTTTATACCAAATCGAGGCACGAGAAGAAGCTCGCAGATGAGTTAAAGGAGAAGGGCATCGAAGCGTATGTTCCTCTCCGCAAAGTTTTACGACAATGGAGTGACCGGAAAAAGATGGTTGACGAGCCTCTGATCCGGTCATATTGTTTTGTAAAAGTCGGGAAACAAGATTATTTTGAAGTGCTGAATACCTATGGAGCCGTCCGGTATGTATGGTTTTCAGGCAAACCTGCCACCATTCCCGAAAACCAGATCAATATGCTTAAGTTAATTGCAGGATCCGATATTGAAGTTGATACTCTTTCAGGTAACATTCAGCCCGGAACTCTCGTAAAAGTGATTGCAGGACCTTTAGCCGGGGTGACCGGTGAGTTGATCAGCCATTCGGGAAAAAACAAAGTGCTTATCCGGATTGACCATCTGGATACCACACTTTCTTTAACGATAAGTCCATTATTCCTTGAACAAGTAGTAATGAACTAAATAAATACCGCCGGGTTTCGGTTTTCCGGATCGGTAATTTTCGTCTAATTGAATAGGCCCTCCCCTGGGACTGAGAGGGCGAAGCTGCATCAGTGAAGAGATAAGTTTGAACGAAAATGTAATCCTGCTGTTAATAAGTATTTCTGATTCCATTTTTATCATTCTTCATTCTTCACTCTTCACTCTTCATTTACAAGCACTTCATTATCTTTAAATTATAATCTTTTATTGTATGTCCAAAATCGCTTTAATTAGTGGGATAACCGGTCAGGACGGTAGTTACCTGACAGAATTATTACTTGAGAAGGAATATATCGTACATGGAATAGTTCGTCGTTCGAGTTCGTTCAATACTTTTCGGATTGATCATCTATACGCCGATAAAAAAATACTCAATAAACGGATGTTCCTCCATTATGGCGATCTTACCGATTCGAGTAACCTGAACCGGGTTATTGAAAAGACCCGCCCTGATGAGATCTATAACCTTGGAGCGCAATCGCATGTCCAGGTCTCCTTTGAAGTCCCTGAATACACTGCAGAAGTTGATGGTATCGGAACACTTCGATTCCTCGACGCCATTAAAGAAACCGGGGTGAATACAAAATTCTATCAAGCCAGCACCTCCGAATTATATGGGAATACGCTTACAGATCCTGTCCTGCATCCTGCATCCCGCATCTTGTATCCATCGCTAAACGAAAGCTCACCCTTTCACCCTCGCAGTCCATACGCAGCCGCCAAGCTATATTCCTATTGGATTACTGTAAACTATCGCGAAGCTTACAATCTTTTTACCTGTAACGGGATCCTCTTTAACCATGAATCGGAAAGAAGAGGAAAAACGTTTGTGACCAGAAAAATTTCTGTCGGGATCTCAAAAATAATGCTCGGACTTCAGGATAAGCTCCTGATGGGAAATCTCGATTCAAAACGCGACTGGGGTTATGCTCCTGAATATGCAGAGGGTATGTGGCGGATGATGCAGGCAAATGAACCCGATGATTTCGTGTTGGCAACGAATGAAACACATACCGTCAGGGAATTTATAGAAGAATCGCTTAAGGTGCTGGATGAAGAGATCATATGGCAAGGCAGAGGAATTAATGAAAAAGGAATCCTGAAATCGACCGGGAAAGAGGTAATTGCTATTGATCCCCGATACTTTCGTCCCACGGAAGTGGAAGTCCTGATCGGTGACTATTCAAAAGCAAAAAGAATTCTTGGTTGGGAACCAAAAACAACATTCAAGGAACTTGTGAGAATCATGGTGAAAGCTGATTTTGAGAAGATTAAGAATAGAAGTGAGGAGTGATGAAGTGACCCTTGATTCAGCATCGCGAGCAAAGCGAGCATTTATCCAGTATCCGTTAAATAAAAACAAATCATAAATAAACGTTGAACAAATCCGGTAAAATTTATGTTGCGGGCCACACCGGTATGGTCGGGTCCGCTATTGTCAGAAAACTTCAGGCTGAAGGCTATCAAAATATTATTGGGAAAACAATCGAAGAACTCGATTTGACAAATCAACAAGCGGTTGTTGATTTTTTTAAGGCGGAAAGGCCGGAATGCGTTTTTTTGGCGGCAGCCAAGGTGGGAGGTATCCAAGCGAATAACACTTATCGCGCACAATTTATCTATGAAAACCTGATGATCCAAAATAACATCATTCACAATTCGTATGTTTTTGACGTAAAGAAACTGCTATTCCTTGGAAGTTCCTGTATCTATCCTAAAAATGCCCCACAACCTCTTAAGGAGGAATATCTGCTGACAGGAGATCTGGAGGCCACCAACGAACCTTATGCCATTGCCAAGATCGCCGGGATTAAGATGTGTGAAAATTATTATCGTCAATATGGGTGTGACTTTCTTTCTGTCATGCCCACTAACCTTTATGGACCTAACGACAATTACAATCTGGAAACTTCCCATGTGCTTCCCGCCCTCCTGCGCAAAATGCATTTAGCAAAATGTCTGGATATCGGTGATTGGGAAGGCCTGCGAAAAGATTTCATGAAACACCCAATTGAAGGAGTTGACGGGAATTCTGATGAGGATGATATTGTTGGGATATTATCGAAATATGGTATCCAAAGAATCTATCCGGCATCCAGTATCCAGCATCCGGTATCGGTAAAACTGTGGGGCACCGGACAGGTTTCCCGCGAATTCATGCACGTCGACGATATGGCCGCTGCCAGCATAATGATCATGGAAAATCAATCCTATATCCTGCATCCTTCATCCAACATCCGTTTTTTAAACATCGGGGTCGGAGTCGATCAAACTATTCAAGAATTGGCACAGATCATAAGAAGAATAACCGGTTACCTCGGAGAGATCAAGTTTGATAATGTCCATCCCGACGGGACCTATAAAAAATTGCTCGATATTTCCCGGCTCCAGGCGCTTGATTTCCTGCCACAGTACACCCTCGAAAAAGGAATTGAAAAGGTTTATGATGGTTATTTAAGGTAGTACATCACATTCACTCTTCATTCCTGACTCTTCACTTTTCACTGCATCACTGCATCACTGCATCACATTATCACTTTATCACAATATTACTCATTCTTAATTCTTAACACTGACTCTTCACTCCTCACTCCTTTCAACACTATAGATTTTGCTCGACACTTTAATTTCCAATAAAACCCGCCTGAAGCTGTTGCTCCGTTTCTTTCTAAATGAGGAGTCGCGGAGTTATTTACGTGAGTTGGAAGGAGAGTTTAATGAGTCGACGAATGCGATCCGTATCGAGTTGAACCGTTTTGAAAATGCAGGCTTGCTTTTGAGTAGCATCGAAGGCAACCGGAAGGTTTTCCGTGCTAACCGGCTTCATCCGTTGTACGATGATATTCATAGTATTTTAAGAAAATATATAGGGTTGGATAAGTTGGTTTCGAATGTAGTGGAGAAGCTCAGTCACGTAACGAGAGCATATATCGCAGGCGATATGGCCATCGGATTGGATAATAGAATTATCGAGTTGGTTCTGGTCGGAAACGAAATAGATCAGATATTCCTTAAAAAATGTATTAAAAAAGTCGAAAAAACCATTAACCGAAGCATCAATTTCCTGATTTTCCGGGAAGAGCAGGAAAAGTCATTCTTGCGACAAAGGAAAGATGCGTTTTTGATTTGGGTGAACTCAGAGATACATGATGTTGCTGGAAGTTAATGTGACCATACTATTAAAATATCTGGAAAATAAATAATTACAAATAAATTATTAATGATTTCAAGAAATGCTTAATAATAAATCGATTCTAATAACCGGCGGTACCGGTTCTTTCGGGAAAAAATTTACCGAGGTAATTCTGAACCGTTATCCTGATATCAAAAGACTTGTGATCTATTCGCGTGATGAACTCAAGCAATATGAAATGGCCTTATTATATCCCACCCAAAAATTCCCCCAGGTTCGTTTTTTTATCGGTGATGTGAGGGATGGCGCCCGGTTTAAAAGAGCCTGTGAAGGGATAGATACCATCATCCACACAGCAGCACTAAAACAGGTTCCCACTGCCGAATATAATCCGGATGAGTGTATTAAGACCAATATAGGCGGAGCTCAAAACGTTATAGATGCAGCGCTTTCTACAAATGTAAAATTTGTTGTTGCATTATCTACTGATAAAGCCGCGGCACCCATTAATCTTTACGGAGCAACCAAACTGGTATCGGATAAGTTGTTTATTGCCGCCAATAATATCATCGGATCGCATGACTTAAGGTTTTCGGTAGTGCGTTATGGAAATGTAATGGGTTCACGCGGATCGGTAATCCCTTTCTTTATGGAAAAGGCAAAATCAGGCATTATTCCAATTACACACCCGGAAATGACCCGATTCAATATTTCCCTTATCGACGGTGTTGAAATGGTTCTCTGGGCACTTGAAAATGCTCTCGGAGGTGAAATCTTTGTTCCCAAGATCCCATCCTATAAGATCGAAACGGTTGCGCGTGCTATTGCTCCGAATGCCAGGTTTGAGTACGTGGGAATCCGGGCAGGCGAGAAACTGCATGAAGAGATGATCACTGAAAGTGACTCGTACAATACGATTGAATTTGATCATTACTATGCAATCCTGCCCTCCGGCGCTGAAAAAAAGAAATACTTAAAACATTTTAATGGTACCGAGGTTCCCAAAGGTTTTAAATATAATTCAGGAACCAATACAAAGTGGGTTAATGAATTGGAAATAGTTGAATTGATTAAAAAACATATCGATCCCGACTTTAAAAGAATATAATGAAGACTATCCCTTATGGAAGACAAAATATAACAGAAGAAGATATTCAGACTGTTATTGAAGTATTGCGGTCGGACTATCTTACCCAGGGACCTAAGATTGCGGAGTTTGAGGAGGCCTTTGCAAAATATGTCGGGGCAAAATATGCGGTGGCGCTGGCCAATGGTACCGCTGCATTGCATTTATCGGCCCTGGCATCAGGTATCCGGCCGGGTGATAAAGTCATAACAACCCCTGTTACCTTTGCAGCATCCGCTAACTGTGTAATGTACTGTGGAGGAGAAGTGTTTTTTGCCGACATTGATCCGGAAACATTTTTAATTGATATCAATAAAGTTAAGCAGCTTTTGGAATCCTATCCCATGGGAACCTTCAAAGGAATTATTCCCGTCGATTTCGCAGGCTATCCCGTCAATCTTGAACTCTTTCGTGACCTTGCAGATAAATATGGGTTATGGATCATTGAAGACGCTTGTCATGCCCCGGGTGGCTATTTTATTGATTCTAAAGGAAATAAACAGGAATGCGGGAACGGGAAGTTCGCTGATCTCTCCATGTTTTCATTTCACCCGGTAAAACATATTGCAACCGGAGAAGGGGGTATGGTCACAACAAATTCGAAGGAGTTATACAGTAACCTTCTCCTTTTACGTACGCATGGCATAACTAAAGATAAAACATTACTTCATGAAAATCATGGCGGATGGTATTACGAAATGCAAATGCTCGGATACAATTACCGGCTCACTGATTTTCAGGCTGCGCTTGGAACCAGCCAGTTAAAATGTGCAGAAAAAAACCTTCAGCGCAGGCGGGAAATTGCGAAAATATATGAGGATGCTTTTGCCGGAAAACCTTTTATATTAAGACAACCCGGTGTGATTCCCGGGCATGCTTACCATCTGTATGTGGTTGAGTTCGAACGAAGAAATGAACTTTATGAAAACTTGCGTACGAAGAATATCTTTCCTCAGGTTCATTATATTCCCGTTCATCTGATGCCCTATTACAGGCAGTTTGGGTGGAAGGAAGGAGATTTGCCTGTTGCAGAGAAATATTACAGGCATTGCTTAAGCCTTCCAATGTTTCCAACCCTTACTAAGGATGAACAAAATTATGTTATTCAATCGATAATCGGATTTTATAAGTAAAAAAGAAAATTATCGAAACGAACAATCAAAGATTACTTTGAATCCCCGCGAGCGCTGACCTCGCAGCTTGCGAGGTTCTTCAATGCGGCTCTATTATTGGCAGAAAAATAAACTTTTTAAACAAGATTTTGGAAAATTGTTTATTGAAAATTTTAGCGTTAAACCGGTCGATTATGGTTTTTTGTGGGGACATATTTATGATAAAGCAGGATTTGACGATATAACCTGGTGGCTATTTGAAAAAGAGTAGAATAAGAATTGTTTTCCGAGCCGATGGAAACAGCCATATTGGGTTAGGGCATATCTATCGGTGTATTGCCATGGTGCAGATGCTGAAGTATGAGTTTAATTGTCTTTTCATAATTAACAATCCTGATGAAAATATTTCAGACCTGATCCGTGGGAATTGTCTTCTCCATACAATTAATGTTCAAAGCAAAGAAGAAGAGATTACTGCATTAGACAACATTTTAACTCCTTCTGATATTGTTGTAACGGATGGTTATGATTTTGGTCCCGAATATCAGATGCAACTTAAGCAAAGGGTAAAAAAACTGGTGATGATCGATGATATGGCCGATATGCATTTTTTTGCCGATGTCGTCATTAATCACGGAAGCGAATCCATGGCTTCAAAGTATAAGACGGAGAAAGGGACAAAACTCTTGGTCGGATTTGATTACCTTGTTTTAAGGCAGGAATTTCTTGAAGCTGCACGAAAACACAGAACCGTTTATAAAGCAAATAACGCATTTATCTGTATGGGTGGTTCAGATCCATTCAAAATTACAACAAAAGCTCTTAAAGCATGCATAGAAACTCCGTTTATTGAAAGGATTACAGTTATTACCGGCAGTGGGTACCAGGACCGATCGGCATTAGATCTCTTAATCAAAACCAACACCAATAAAAGCATCGTTCACAAATACAATATTGACGCTCCCGCGATGGTCGGTTTGATTAATGAGTGCGAAATTGCAATTTGCCCATCAAGTACCATTGCTCTTGAAGTTTGCTGCGTTCATACCGGATTGCTGAGTGGAACCGTGGCCGATAACCAGGAAGCAATCCACAGGCAAATAGTTGATGCGGATTGCTGTTTATCGGCCGGCAATCTTATCAAAGCATCCATTCCTTCATTAACCAATACCCTTCGGCAATTTGCTGACGTTAATCTGATCCGTACGATGATGACAAGACAGGCAGAAAAAATTGACGGGCAATCAGGGAAAAGAATAGCGGATCTATTCAGACAACTGGCAATATGAGGAATTTGTATTACGGAATTTTAGCCAGTGGCACCCTAGGGAGTTTATGTCTTGAAAAATTTCATAAAAGGCATAAAATAAATTTTGTTCTCACTGATAGCAGGTCAATTAGAATTATTGAGTTCTGCAAAACAGTAAATATCGCAGTATTTGTTGGTAATCCCAGAAACGGGAAGGCCGGCGAGTTTATTAATAAGTTCCTCACAGATGTGATATTCTCAATAAACTATATTTTTATCGTTGAAAAAGATATAATTAACCATCCAAAAAAATTAGCAGTCAATTTTCATGGTTCTCTATTACCTAAGTATAGAGGAAGGACTCCTCATGTATGGGCGATTATCAATGATGAAAAAGAGACAGGAATATCAGCTCATTTAATAACAGATGAATGTGATGCAGGTGATCTCTTGTTTCAGGAAAGAATTTCTATTTCCAGCGATATGACGGGGGCTAATCTTTTGTCGAAATTCAATAAAAGATATCCAGTTATCATATCCAAAGTTGCAAAAATGATCGAATCGGGAACGATAAACCTAATAAAACAAGATAGCAGTAAAGCAACCTGGTTTGGAAAAAGAACTCCTTCAGATGGTATGATTAATTGGAACTGGCAGAAGGAGCAGATAAGAAATTGGGTTCGGGCACAGGCGAATCCATACCCTGGAGCATTTTCTTATTATAAGCATCAAAAAGTTACAATCCATAAAGTTGAATATAGTGATTATGGATTTCATCAGGAAGATGAAAATGGTAAAATACTGGATATTTCAAGGGGCATCATAGTCAAATCACCGAATGGTGCCATAAGGATATTGGATTATCATACTGAAATTCCGATTGATTTTATTAAAGGAGGAAAATTTGATGGATGATATAAAAATTGGTGGGTTTACAATTGGGCCAAGCCATGAACCGTTTGTCATTGCCGAGATGAGCGGAAATCATAACCAATCCCTTGATAAAGCTTTATCCATCATTGATGCAGCATCAGAATCAGGAGCCCAGGCGATAAAACTGCAAACCTATACCGCTGACACTTTAACCATCGATGTAAATCATGGTGAATTTATGATTTCCGATCCATCCTCTTTATGGAACGGTAAAAACCTTTATGAGCTATACCGGAAGGCTTTTACACCATGGGAATGGCATAAGGCGCTATTTGAACGTGCCCGTGAGAAGGGTATTATTTGCTTCAGTACTCCCTTTGACGAAAGTGCAGTGGATTTTTTACAGGAATTGAATGTCCCTGCATATAAAATTGCATCATTTGAAAACAATCACCTTCCATTATTAAGGAAAGTTGCTGCAACGGGTAAACCTGTGATCATGTCGACTGGAGTCTCCTCCCTGTGTGAACTTGAAATGGCAGTTAAAACCCTGAGAAATCACGGGTGCAAAGACCTTGTATTGCTAAAATGCACCAGTACCTATCCTTCCTCTCCTGAAAACTCAAATATATCAACTATTCCCCATATGTCGGAGTTGTTTCAATGTCAGGTAGGCTTATCGGATCATACGTCGGGAATTGGAGTTGCCGTTGCCTCCGTAGCGCTGGGAGCAAGAATAATAGAGAAACATTTTACCCTGGACCGGGCCGAAGGTGGCGTTGACAGTGTATTTTCGATGGAGCCGCAAGAGTTTAAAATGCTTGTCGAAGAATGTAAAAGAGCCTTCCGGGCGATCGGAGATATAAACTATGGTGTGATTGAAGCAGAAAAAAAGAGTTTGATGTTCAAACGATCCATATACATTGTTGAAGATCTGAAGTCGGGTGCCATCCTGACGAAAGAGAATACCCGGATCATCAGGCCTGGTTTCGGCATTTCCCCGCAATACTTTGAAATGGTACTGGGGAAAAAAATCAACAGGGATGTAAGGAAAGGTACTGCATTAACATTCGACTTAATTGGTTAATATGAGAAAGGCACTTGCAATAATTACGGCTCGCGGGGGAAGTAAAAGGATCCCCAGAAAGAATGTAAAATTGTTCTTAGGGCATCCTATTATTAAATATTCCATAGATGCAGCAATCCGGTCAGAATGTTTTGATGAAATAATGGTTTCCACGGATGATGAAGAAATAGCAAATATTGCCATAGAATGTGGTGCGTCTGTCCCATTTACCCGCTCACAGAAAAATGCCGACGATCATTCTACAACCGCTGATGTTCTGGAAGAAGTGTTAAACAAGTACACAGAACTGGGCAAAACTTATGATTATGCTTGTTGCATCTATCCGACAGCTCCTTTTATAACGGCTGAAAAACTGAAGACGGCATTCGAAAAATTACTCGAAACGGGCGCGGATTCTGTCATTCCGGTTGTCCGGTACAGTTTTCCCATTCAAAGATCCTTTAAAATTGAAAATGGCTTTGCCAGGATGAATTGGCCGGAATTCCAGAATACCCGGTCACAGGACCTGGCACCGGCCTATCATGATTGCGGTCAGTTTTATTTTTTAAAAACGAACGCTTTCATTAAAAATAAAAAATTATTTACTGACCTGACCGTACCGGTAGAAATGCCTGAATCGGAGGTTCAGGATATCGATAATGAGGAGGATTGGAAAATCGCAGAAATTAAATACAGGTTACTGATTGAAAAATTACAAAATCTCACCCATGTTTAAAGCGCTGGTGATCGGTTGCGGTAATATCGGAGCGATGTACGATTTTGATACCGACCGGGTGCTGACCCATGCCAAGGCGTATCATCTTCATCCGGGATTTTCCTTTGACGTTTTTGATATTGATGCCGTGCAAGCCCACAGGGTGTCGGAACGATATGGATGTATTGAACGTAATTCCATCAACGAATCAATCCTTTCAGAATATGACTGTATCAGTATCTGTTCTCCAACATCCACACATTATGAAATTCTCTCACTTGCCTTTCAATGCGGGGTTAATGCGATCATTTGCGAAAAACCCGTATCTTCAGATCTGAAAGAAATCGAAAAACTCAGAAATCAATATTCCTTATCAGGCAGCAAGGTCCTGGTGAACTATTTCAGGAGATTTCAGCCTTGTTACATTGAACTGAAGGAAACTATAAAAGGTCTTTTACAAAAAGAAGAAATAACAAATATCAATATAAGATACCAGCGTGGCTTTATGAATAACTGCAGTCATGCGTTTGATATCATTGAATTCCTGATTGGCAAGCCACTGATTCTTTCAAATATTACCCTTTTCCACTCAAAAAACGATCATTTTAAAGATGATCCGACCATCAGCTTTGGAGCGGAATGGAATAATTCTCAAATCGCTGTCATCGGGCTCAGCGATGTAAACTTTTCACATTTCGAAATAGATATATATTTTAAATTTTACAAGATTAAAATATCGGAGGCCGGAAACAGAATTGACATAATGGAGGCGGAAAAGGGCGAAAGGTTTTTACGTCCTCTGAATGTGGTTGATCGGTTAACCAGGGAAAATTGCCTCACGGACTATATGATACCTGTAACCGATCGGTTATATCAACTTATTACACGAAAATCAGAAGAAGACAATTTTAATTGTTCGCTTGATTTAAACGAAAGATTGCTTACTTATATCAATCAATAAAATGGCAAAATTAGCAATAAAGGGAGGAACGCCTATCCGCACAAAACTCTTCCCGGCATATAATACCATAGGGAAAGAAGAGAAATCGGCCGTTATGAAGGTGCTTGAAAGCGGGAACTTATCGCAGTTCCTGGGTGCCTGGCATAAAGACTTTTATGGAGGACCTTCCGTTCAGCAATTCGAAAAAGACTGGGCATCATTTTTCGGATGTAAATATGCCATCACGGTAAACTCGAATACATCCGGATTATTCTCAGCCATCGGGGCGCTCGGTATTCAACCCGGTGACGAGGTAATAGTTTCTCCCTATACAATGAGCGCAAGCGCCCTGGCACCGATTATTTACGGCGCAGTGCCTGTATTTGCCGATGTTGATATTTCCAATTTCGGGCTTAGTCCTGAAAGTATAGAGAAGTGTATTACCCCAAGGACCAAAGCAATCCTTGTGGTCCATATTTTCGGCAACCCGGCACGGATGGATGAAATTATGGCGATTGCAAGGAACTATAACCTTTTTATTATTGAAGATTGTGCCCAGTCACCGATGGCGACGTACAAAGGAAAGAATGTCGGTCTTCTTGGCGATATCGGAATTTTCAGCCTGAATTATCACAAACATATTCACACGGGTGAAGGTGGCGTGGTTGTCACCAACGATGACAGCATTGCCGAAAGGATTTACCTGATCAGGAACCATGGAGAAAACGTGGTTGAACCTAAAGGGGTTAAAAATGTATTCAATACCCACGGCTTTAATTTCCGGATGACGGAAATGGAAGCCGCCGTGGGAATAGAGCAATTGAAAAAACTCCCTGCATTACTGGATGAACGTATAAGGAATGCTGAATATCTTGCAAAAAAAATCGGGAGTATCCCCGGAATTATCGCTCCTGAAACTGAAGAATTATGCAGGCATGTATATTATGTCCAGGCATTCCGGTTTATTCAAGATATTTTAGGGGTTGATCGCAACCTGTTTATTAACGCCGTTAAAGCGGAAATACCGTCGGCGGTGTTACGGGAAGACACTCCCCTGCTCAGTTACGGATATGTAAAGCCGTTATATCTTCAGCCTCTTTACCAGCAACGGGCCACTCCATGTTCATTCAATTGTGAAAAATATAAGGGAACCGTTGATTACAGCAAAGGCATCTGTCCCAACGCTGAAAAATTACATTTCGAAGAATTATTTTCCCATGAATATATGCGCCCGGGAATGACCCGGGCCGACATGGATGATGTAGCGGATGCTTTCTTTAAAGTTTATGAAAATATTAATGAACTGAAGATAATTGAACCCAAGGCTTAGCGGAAAAATATTGTTTGTTTTCAGTGATCCGGGCGGCGCAAAACCCATTTTATCCCTCATTGAACAGAGTCGCCTTGATGATTACCTGGTTATTTCTGACAGAACCTATTCTTTTTATAATAATTTCAAAGTACAGGTACTCATTTGTGACAATAATTTTGAAGAGTTCATCGATCGGTTCCGACCCTCGCTTATATTTACCGGCACATCTTACAGATCTGACATTGAAAAGAAATTTATTTCCCTGGCGAAATCAAAAAACATTCCCTCAATTTCATTTATTGATCACTGGACTGCCATCAGAAAAAGATTTGAAAATGAAGCCGGTGACATGGTACTCCCAGATTATATATGGGTAATTGATAATCGTGCCAGGCAACTATGCATCAGTCAGGGTATTGAAAAAAATAAAATAGTTATAAGCGGGAATCCTTACCATAAGTGGTTACTTCACTGGAAACCTGAAATAAGTAAAAAAGATTTTTTAGAGCAGGCAGGGATTGTTTCTGAATACAGCAAACTGCTCCTTTACGGGCCTGACCCGCTTTCAAATATTAACGGAACCGGTATTTATGGATTTGACGAATATTCTGCCACCAAGGAAATTGTTGATGTATTCCTTGAAAACAGGAGATTATCGGATAAATGGCAGGTTATTGTACTCGCACATCCGAATCAGGACAGGAAAAAACTTGCGGACTCTTTTTCAGGCTGCCGTAATTTTTCCTTGCTGAAAGAAGAAGTGAATGTGAATCATGCCATTTATTTTGCAGATATTGTCATGGGATTCTTTTCATCACTTCTGATCGAAGCTGATATTATGAATAAACCCATTTTACGCTTCTTTAGCAAACCTCTTGCTAAAGATCCGCTGGATGAATTGAGCATCGGAAAAATAATTGACAAAGCATTATTGCTAAAGGAATTATCCATTTAAATCGTTATGGAATTAAAAAAGGATATTTTTATTAAGGGTCAAAGAATTTATTTAAGACAACTGACCGAAAAAGACATTGAAGGTGATTATTCCGACTGGCTCAATGATCCGGAAGTTACCTTGTATAACTCACATGGCAGGTTCCCGATGACCATTGATAAATTAAAAGAATTTATTCAGTCAGCTTCCCAATCAAATAACTCCCTGGTACTTGCCGTAATTGACAGTGAAACGGATTTACATATCGGAAATATCAGCCTGCAGGCAATTAACTGGATTGACCGGAATGCAGAAATCGCTTTTTTGTTGGGAGAGAAAACCTGGTGGGGCAAAGGGATCATGTACGAAGCAGGGAAATTACTTATGGAGCATGGGGTTAAAGTACTTAATCTGCACCGGATATACTGTGGCACTTCTGCAGATAATTTGGGGATGCAGAGGCTTGCCATGAAACTTGGTATGTTACCGGAAGGAATCCGTAAGGAGGCGCTCTTCAAAAAGGGAAAATATATTGATATCCTTGAATATGGAATAATTTTTAATGAAGTATTGTAAATTTTGTTTGCAACCGGATACCCGCCCGGGCATCCATTTTGATCATGAGGGTGTTTGTCCTGCCTGCCGTTATCATGAGAGCTTAAGAGATGTGGATTGGGACGACCGCCGGAAAGAGTTAGAAACCATTGTCGAATTTGGAACTGAAAACAATCATTCCGGGTATGATTGTATCATTGGGGTAAGCGGGGGAAAAGATAGTACCCGCCAGGCATTGTTTGTTAAAAATGTCCTGAAAATGAATCCTTTGCTGGTCAATCTCGGATACCCTCCCGAACAAGTAACACAAAGGGGAGTGGATAATGTGTCGAACATGATTAACCATGGATTTGACTGTGTTTCGATTAATCCTGCTCCCGGGATCTGGAGAAAATTAATGCGCAAAGGATTTTATGAATTCACAAATTGGGCAAAGTCAACGGAACTGGCATTGTTCAGCAGTGTACCCAGGCTTGCCATTGCTTACCAGATCCCACTCATATGGTGGGGAGAAAATCCCGCCTTACAGCTTGGAGACTTAAACGTAATGGGAAAGAACGGAAGTGACGGTAACAACCTGCGGAAGATGAATACGCTTGGACAAGGCGATATAACATGGCTATTAAATGAAGAAATCCGGAAAGATCAAATACTCCAGTTTTGTTATCCTTCTGAACAGGAGATGAAGAACGGGAATCTGCGTATCACATTTTTAGGCTATTTCTGGAAAGAGTGGTCATTACGTGATAATGGAATTTATTCAAGCCTCCGTGGATTGGAGATCAGGGATGAACCTCCCTGGGATATCGGCGATCCATTGGGTGTTACATCTCTTGACGAGGATTGGGTTACTTTGAACCAGATGATAAAATACCTTAAATATGGATTTGGGCGTATTACTGATTATGTTAATGAAGATATCCGTAACGGGATAATGACACGCGATGAAGCCATCGAATTGTGCAGAAAGTATGACGGAAAATGTTCAGAAAAATATATAAAGAGTTTTTGTCAATACCTTGAAATCTCCATGGATGAGTTCTGGGATCAGGTTGATAGTTCAGTCAGCGAAAACCTCTTTGAGAAGAGAAGCATCGGTCAATATCTTCCCAGATTCGAGATCGGAACAGGAATATGAGCTATAAACAAAAAATAGTTATCGTGGATTACGGAGTTGGAAATACATTTTCCATATCCAATGCAATCTCATTTCTGGGTTATGCGAAGACAAAAATTTCGGATAAAGAGGGCATTATCAGTGAGGCAGATGTTTTGATTCTTCCCGGGGTAGGCGCCTTTGATGAAGCGGTAAAAAATCTGCGCACAAGAAACCTGGATAACATTTTGAATGAACAGGTTATTGTCAGAAAGAAACCCATTCTGGGTATTTGTGTGGGCATGCAATTGATGGCGGATGGGTCGGAAGAAAACGGATGGCATGATGGATTGAACTGGATTCCCGGAAAAGTGATAAAACTTCAACTGCCAAACCTGTTTGCTGTGCCGCATGTCGGATGGAACAACATAAAATTCATAAAAAACAAACCTTTGTTCACCCGGAACAATCATGACTGCCATTTTTATTTTGATCACAGTTACTGGTTTGATTGTGATGAAAAATTTATTTCGGCATGGACCGATTATGGAATTAAAATAAATGCAGCGGTACAAAGGGACAATATCTTCGGTGTGCAATTTCATCCGGAAAAGAGCCAGACGAGTGGCTTAAAGCTTTTCAGGGCATTCTTCAATTCAATCAGTTAAATGTTAAAAAAACGTATAGCTGCGAGCCTGGTTGTTAAGGATGGCATCGTAGTACAGAGTATAAATTTCAGGAGGTATTTGCCTGTCGGAAAACCTGCTATTGCCATCGAATTTTTAAACCAATGGGGCATTGATGAAATTATCCTGACCGATATAAGTGCGACAAGGAATGATCAGGGACCCGATTTTCAAATGATCAAACATGCCTCCCGTAAATGTTTTGTGCCCCTGACGGTTGGTGGTGGAATTAAAAATACCGGTCAGATCAAAGAATTGATGCATTGTGGCGCTGATAAAATTTCTTTGAACCAGGCGGCAATTCATCAGCCCGAGTTGATAACCCAGGCGTCCCGGATTTTCGGGAACCAATGTGTGATCGTATCTATAGATGTTATCCAAAATAACAACGACTATCAGGTATATGATTATTTATTACAACACCCCCTCAATCTTTCCCCGGTTGCCTTTGCAAAGAAAGTCCAGGATTTGGGAGCCGGGGAAATCCTGGTAAATTCAGTTGACAGGGATGGTGCACGGCAGGGTTTTGACATTGAACTTTATAACCGGATAAGCGAGCAGGTTACCATTCCTGTAATATGCTGCGGAGGAGCAAAAAACGCCAACGATTTTCTGGAAGTTTTCACCAGAACAAAAGTAAGTGCGGCAAGTGCGGCAAACTTTTTTCATTTTACTGAGCATAGTGTGAATACTACAAAAGCAAATATCTTCAGGAACATCCCGATAAGGCACGAAACTTACGCAGATTATGAGGATAATTCTTTCGATGAAGAGTTAAGGCTGAAAAAGAAAACAGATAGTACACTGGAGGAGATGCTATTCATCCGAATTGAAAAGGAAATAATATGAAATTCTGTAACCGTTGTCTTTACCCGGAAAATCATCCATTAAATATCACATTTGATGAGGAAGGTGTTTGCAGCGGATGTCGTGTGCATGAAGAGAAAGATATTTTAGACTGGCGTCCCCGTGCAGAAAAACTAGGGAGTATCCTGAATGAATACCGGAACATAACTGGGAATAATTATGATTGTATTATTCCGGTGAGTGGTGCCCGTGATTCTTATTTTATCGTGCATACCATTAAAAATGTGTATGGCATGAATCCATTATTGGTTACCTACAACAAACAATACAACACGGATGTCGGGATACGTAATCTTGCGAATCTGCGTATTCAATTTAACTGCGATATCATGACCCTTACCGTCGACCCCGAAACGGTAAAGAATATTACCCGCGCCACCATGCGCAGGATGGGCAGTATATACTGGCATTGCATTGCCGGCCAAACAGTTTATCCTGTCCAGATTGCCGTGAAATTTAAAATTCCTTTAATCATCTGGGGCGCACACCAGGGAATTGACCAGGTGGGCATGTTTTCACACCTGGATGAAGTTGAAATGACAAGAAAATACCGGAAGGAGCATGACCTGATGGGCTATGAAGCCGAAGATCTTATCTCTGATTTTGATGGAATTACGGAAAAGGATATCGTTCAGTACAAATATCCTGATGATAAGGAGCTTGAGCGTGTCGGTGTACGAGGCATATACTTGAACAACTATCTCCGGTGGGATAGCAAAGCCCAGCACGAAGAGATGATCAAACTCTATGGATACGAAACTGCTTTGCAGACAAGAACCTTCGATACCTATAACGATGTTGACTGTTTTAATTATTCCGATGTTCATGATTACATTAAATTTTTAAAGCATGGATATGGAAAAGTCACCGATCACGTTTGTCGCGAAATAAGGCTCAGAAGAATGACCAGAGAGCAAGGACTTGAACTTATTAAAAAATATTCAACCAAAAAACCTGTAAACCTTGAAAAATTTCTTAACTGGCTTGGGATTACTGAAAACAGTTTTAATTTTATCATTGACCTGCATCGAAATAAAAAACTCTGGAAACGGAATGCGGAATGGAAATGGATGATGATGGATAATCTAAAGTCGGAAAATGAAAACTTCCGGGATATTGAACATGCCAGATTAACCCTGACTGAAAATTCCAATAATTATATTATAACTGAAGAAAAAGAAAGTTCGGATAAAAAAGGTGTTTACATTCTCATAGGGAGAGGATTTAAGAAGTAGCCGTTTCATGGTTTTCTAAAAATAATTTTATTTTATGGATAATATTAATGTGTTTTTAAAAATTAACAAAGAAATATGGAATTCGATCAAGCCCAAACATACAGAAGAAAAGGATAAAGATGGATCAGGGAAGTCGGAACTACTACTGGTTGAAATGCAGAATCACCCGATCCTCATGCATGGCAATGCTGTTTTTTGCTGCATACTTAGAGAAGCGTTGAATTACAAAATTGCATTTTTAGATGTTAAACAAAATTTAGTCAAAGAGATTTACAGATCCTATGATCAGAATTTTTTGTTTATAAATTTTCATAGATTAGGTTTACAAGGTCTTATTACATTTCTCTACATTTTTTTCATAAAATCAATAAAAATATTATTTACTTCAAGGATATTAGATTTTAAAATAGATAATATTAAATATGGGGACATCCTTTATGACTCTTATTTAGCCGGTTATCAATTGGCAACAATCAAAAAAATTAAATTTGATTTTTTCATTACGCTTGCTCATATTATCCTTAACCATATAAAGTTTAAAAAAACTCTTCAACAAACCCGTCCAAAAGCAATTTTAGTGTCACATAATATTGGTTCTGAATATGGTGTGTTAATGAGAGTTGCACTAAGCCTTGATATTTTAGTTTATTTAAGAACCGGTGGAAATGGAAAAACACTTGTGCAAGTTTATAAATCTTCCGGTGAAATCTATCACGACATTTACAGACCGACTATTGAGGATATAAATTTCCTCTCCGCCATGGATAAGGAAGAATTAAATAAAGATTTCGAAAAAATATCAGGAACCGATAAACGACAATGTATTTGGGGAGATGATTTTAAAAGTGCATTTTCTAAACAGAAAAAAATTTATACTTCAAAAAAACAATTTTCAGATGAATATGGTATAGCGCCTGGTAAAAAAATCGTATTCATAATGCTTCATTCCTTTAACGATCATCCTCATTCTCATTATGGATCATTATTCTTTAAGGATTATTATGATTGGTTCGCCAAGACCTTATCAATCGCTGAAAATAAAAAAGATGTCATTTGGGTATTTAAAGAACATCCTAATTCCAAATTTTATCCTACGAGCGATATCTCATTGAAAGATCATTTTAATGATCATATGGAAAATATACTATTTCTGGATTCCGGCGAACCCTTTAATTCATATAGCCTGAATTATATTGCAGATGTAATTATTACCATATTAGGCACGGCCGGCGTTGAATTCCCGGCCATCGGCGGCATACCTTCTGTAATTGCAGGAAATTCATCCTATTCCGGGTATGGATTCACCATTCAACCAAATTCTTTCGAGGAGTATGTTGAGGTTCTTCAGAATATCGAGACGATCGGCAAATTAGAGAAACCAAAACAAGATATTGCCAGGATTGTATATCTGTATAATCAATATTATTCCTATGTACAATTTTCATGTTCCCCGATGTTAGACTATGAAGAAACCAAGAATATTACCCTGGAAAAGTATTTTGGTGAATTATTACCTGAACACTATAAAAATGAAAGGGAAAATATGCAGAAAGAATTTACAGATTATGTTGAGATATTAAAACAACCTGATTTTTTCAGATTATCGAAGATTTCCCTCTATCGGTCAATGATACTCTCAAGCGAAAAAAAAATCTTATCTGATACTTATAATTGAATTGCAGCATAAATGTTGCTTATTCACGAAGATTTAAACTATTTTCAGTACACCTTCCTTGATTGAACTTACTCCACTGGTTAAAAGAATATTCAATACCCATATAATAAAAGATAGTGGTATATATTTTCTATTTAACATACTATTGAATGTTATAAGCTTCTTTATTTTACCTGTTTTATCGCATTTACTATCACCAGAAGACTTTGGAATTATTGGAATGTTTACATTAACGACACAATTGTTTACTCCCATTGTCGGTTTATCCATGAATTCAATAATCGGGAGATGCTATTACACAAGAAATGATATGCCTTCGTTAATTGGAAGTTCCATAATATTCATAATTGCAATGTTTTTCGGTATCTTCTTGCTTTTATTAATATCTCCGGATTTTTTTTCATCAATAATTGGCATCGACAAACCAATTGTAATTGTTGCTTTAGTTGCTTCATTATTTGCTATTTTCAATGCCACCTTTCTTACAATTATTCAACTTCAAAAGAAGCCCGTTTATTGGGGAATTATTACATTAATCGGGCTACTGCTAAATATTGGAGTTACCTTCTTGTTAATATTTACTCTAAATCTTACTTATCAGGCAAGAATAGTTGGCATTACGGTTGCTTCACTTGTTCAAGTTCTTGTCGGTTATTATTTTATCACAAAAAACACCCTCGTTCATTTCCGGATTAATAAGAAGCATTTCATGTATTTTATTAAGTTGGGTGTTCCTTTAATTATTGTGGCACTGAGTGGTTGGGGTTTGCTATCGCTGGATAAAATTTTGTTGCAGTATTTCACCAATTTACAAATTGTCGGATTCTATGTAATGGCATCTACCTTAAGTTCAATCATTTACCAGTTTATAAACTCAATAACTATGGCCTGGACGCCATTTGCCTATGAAAGTCTTGCAAAAAACGTATTTCAATCATTATATAATAATTCCCTGATAATATTTATTTTTTTTATATTAGGTTCAATTATTTTAAGTACGCTTGGCGTTTACATATTTAAATTCATAATAGCGGAGAAATTTTATATTTCTTTAAATCTTATTCCGATCATATCCGCAGGAATCGCTATTTCCGGACTTACAAGCTTATTAATGCCGTATATTTTACATGCTGAAGACACAAAATTACTTTCACTGTTTACATTGATTAGTTTTCTTGTCGCCGTCGGTTTAAATATAATCCTTATAAAACGAATGGGGATGTACGGAGCAGCATTAGGAACCTTAGCCGGACATGCATTACGGGCAATAATGATGCTACTCTATGTTAATAAAAAGTTTAAGGTCAGGATTAATATATTATGGATAATTTATGAACGGTTCTCTCATAAATTATAGTTGACATCAACAAGAACTGATATCTATGAAAAAGTTAATTCGAAAAATACTTCCAGTTAAAATCTATTTGTTGTTAAAGTATATTAAGATTAAAGCAAGACTTTTCAATAATTATTATTATGATATGAAAAGGTACCTTGCTTTTTCTACTACTTTTAGAGATCCTGATGAATATTTGCAATTAGAAGCCAGGATTCAGGCACACGCACATGTAATAGAAAAAGGATTAACACTTGCTGATCCGAGGCTGGGATTTGGTAAATCCATTATATATTCTTTATTTGATTTATTGCAGTTATATAAGAGAAATGGTTTCGCATTAAATAACACAGCCTATAAAAGCGCAATTAACGCTTTGAATGATTATTTACGGTTTCATAAGGAAAATGGTTATAATGTATCCGGATTTGACAAGAGCATGAGTGAATTTTCGGATGATGCTGCAAATACGGATAGCTCTGTAATAATGATTTCTAAAGAGGAAATTGAAAAAAGTTCAAAATCCGATTTTCCTTTATTTGCATCTGGCCGTCATAGTATCAGAAATTTCGTCGAGGGCCGACCTATAAAGGATGAGATTATTGAAGAGGCTATAAGAATAGCTCAAAAATCACCTTCAGTTTGTAACCGACAATCTTCACGGGTTTATAGTATTAATGATAAAGCCTTACAGGATATTATTTTGACCCATCAGAATGGAAGTCGGGGGTTTGGTCATTTAGCTTCTACACTATTGATCGTTACCTCTGAACAAATGTGTTTTGATGGATTTCAAGAAAGAAATCAAGGTTTTATTGATGGTGGAATGTTTGCAATGTCTTTAATCTATGCTCTTCATTATTTGGGACTCGGCACTTGTTCATTGAATTGGGCCGTTGATAAAGACAGAGATATCGATTTTCGAAAAAAAGTTAAAATAAAAGAGTCGGAGAATATTATCTTATTAATTGCAGTGGGGCATATTCCGCCGTTAGTCAAGGTTGCAAAATCGACAAGAAAACGGTCAGAAGATATACTCTATAAATATTAACTCCTTATTGGAAAAAATTTCATTATTTCTTTTTACAAGCCAAAGCATATCATTATAATATTTTAAAAACAATCCTGAATGAATTGCTGACTTTTATTGGAATCATATACTTAATAATTTCGTAAATAATCCTTGTTTTAAATATTCGTAGATGAAAATAGGAATTCTTACCTATCATTCCGGTTTTAATAATGGCGGTTTTTTACAGTGTTATTCACTCTTTAAGGTAATACTAAAGCTCGGGCATGATGTTAAGGTAATAAATTATAGTGAATTTAATCATTGGAAAAAAGAGTACATTATTTTACTGTTTACTCGAAAAATCAGTCTGTTAATTGCTAATCTGAAAAAAATCAATAAATACCATAATCTTCAAAAAAGGATTTCCAAAACCAGATTAATTTTAAACAAGACAAAGATAAATAAGTCCAGGTTTGATTTAATAATTGTCGGCAGTGATGAAATATGGAATTATTCCAATCCTATGGTAACGGATAATAGTGCCTATTTTGGGATTGGATATGAAGTTAATAAACTTATATCCTATGGCGCCAGTTTCGGTTGGACAGATAAAAATACTATTTTGCCTCAATATTTAGTGAATGGATTGAAGAAATTTTCAAAAATAACAGTCAGGGATACAAATTCGAAAAACATCATCCTCAACAATCTGAATTTTTCCCCGGAGCAAGTGCTGGATCCGACTTTCCTCTATGATTTCTCCCCCGAGAATACTTATTGTCCATCTAATAATTATATATTGATCTATTCAGTAGGGTTTGATCCTGCAACGATTTCTAACATAAAACTGTTTTCGAAAAAAACGGGATTAAAAACAATATCAGTATCCTATAAAAATGAATGGTGTGATCTGCAAGCTTTAACCTTAGATCCTTTTCAATGGCTTGGTTGTATAAAGAATGCCGATTTAGTAATTACAAATAAATTTCATGGTACTGTCTTTTCGATCAAATATAAAAAGAAGTTTATTACTATTAAGGAACCCGCCAGTGCGAATAAAATCCAGTCTTTAATAACAGAATTTGGATTAAATAGCCGATATGTTGATTTAATCGAAGATGGAACAATTGAAAAATTATATTCTGATGATTATCCCAATCATTTTGAAGAATTATTAAATCAAAAAATAGCAAGTTCTATGGCTGTTTTAAACAAAACCTTATCTAATGAATTATGAATAAACACAAGCACATTTTGAGACGGTTAATCTGCAAAATTAAAATTCTGCTAACTTCTGATTTAGAGAAGAAAATTCAGGTAAATTCAGTTTTACTTGCCAAATTATTAAATGAATCAAATCTTAAAATACCCAACTATAACTCTTTACATCAGGTTGAATTCAAGGTTTTTTCCCAATGGGGTGAGGATGGTATAATTCAGTTCTTAATTAATAAGATAAAAATAAAAAATAAAATTTTCATCGAATTTGGGGTTCAAAATTATAAAGAATCAAATACCCGATTTTTATTAGTGAATAATAATTGGAGCGGACTCATTATTGATGGCAGTAAAGAGTTTATTGATTTTATAAAAAATGACGAAATATATTGGAGATATGACCTCACCGCTATCAATGCTTTTATTACTCGTGAAAACATAAATAGCTTAATTAGTGAATATTCTCAGGAAGAGGAAATCGGAATTTTAAGTATTGATATTGACGGGAATGATTATTGGATATTAAAAGAGATCAACACTATTAAACCGTCCATTATCATTTGTGAATATAATAGTATATATGGGAATTCCCTGAGCTTAACCGTGCCTTATAACGCAGCATTTGACAGGACAAAGGCACATTATTCGAATTTGTATTGGGGCGCTTCTTTGCAGGCTCTATGCGATATTGCAGATGAAAAAGGTTATTTTTTTATTGGGTCTAACAGCGCTGGCAATAATGCATTTTTTGTTCGAAAAGATTTATCAGGTGATTTCATTCCTTTAAGCGCAAAAGAAGGATTTGTCGAAGGAAAATTCAGAGAATCGACCGATGCGACCGGGAAATTAACTTATTTATCCAAATGCGCGAAACTTAAAGAAATAGAGGATATGGAAATCTATGACACCAGAAGGAAGAAAATGATTAAAATTTCCGAAATAAATATTCCAAATTCCTGATTTTCCATTACGAGTTTCAAAACTCAACAGTCTTTTAACAGAGGATTATATTTCTTTACCCGTAAGATCTTAGAGCATCGATATAACATTATTAATCTGTGGTTTCAAAAGTATTTAATAAAATTTTAATTATTGGGTGCAACGGATTTATAGGGTCCCATTTGGTTGAACAATATAAATCGGCATCACACAGAGTAATAGGTTGTGATGTTTGCGATAGCCATAGTGTAGATAAATATTATATTGTTGACCAATTAAACCCCGATTATAATCAAATATTTTTAGAAAATAAATTTGATTTAGTAATTAATGCATCGGGATCATCGAATGTTAATGCTTCCTTCATAAATCCCTTTTATGATTATAATCTTAATGTTCAAAATGCAATTAAAATACTAGAAACCATCAGGTTGTTTAATTCGGAATGTAAATATATAAATTTGTCAAGTGCTGCCGTTTACGGAAACCCGAAAGTGTTGCCCATAAATGAAATGGCAGAAATATCGCCACAATCACCTTATGCCAATCATAAATATTTAAGCGAATTAGTATGTAAGGAATATTCCATGTATTATGGTCTGAACACTTGTAACATAAGAATATTTTCAGCGTACGGGCCTGGTTTAAAAAAACAGATATTTTGGGATTTGTACCAAAAATATAAGAATATCCGGAAAGATCATATTGAATTATGGGGTACTGGAAAAGAATCGAGAGATTTCATTTATATAAAAGACCTCGTTTCTGCCATTCATCTTTGTAGTCTCAACTCCAATTTTACTGGAGAAATAATCAATATTGCGAGTGGCAAGGAAATATTCATTAAAGACGCTGCTGAGACACTCATAAGGTTTTTAGATCCTACGGTTAAAATTATATTTAATGGATTAACAAGGAAAGGGGATCCTATCAATTGGAATGCAGATATTAAACAACTAAGATCCTTTGGGTTCGACCCGGGTTATACACTTGAAACAGGGTTAAAAAAATATGCAGACTGGCTCCGAGATGAAATCAAAAGTTAGATTGGGTATAATATTTACCCATTTAAATAATTGGACAGGGGGTTCTAATTATCTTGAAAATCTCTTATATTCAATAAGCGAAAGTGGAGGTCTTGGTATCGATATATTTATATTCACCGGTAAAAACAATCGCAAGGTAATCGAAAGATTTGCTCCATTGTCAACTTTAATTTTTGATTCATTGTTTGATCGCAGATCTTTTTTCTGGATCGTGGAAAAATTATTTGTAAAATTTTTTAAACGTCACTTCTTTCTAACGCTGCTGCTAAGAAGATACAAAATACAAATTCTTACCCATTCGGAAATTCATATCAAAATTCAGGGTATGAAAATAATTAACTGGATACCCGATTTTCAACATCTTCATTATCCTGAATATTTCTCAAAAAAAGAAATCCAGCAACGGGAAAAAATGATAAAGGGTGTTTGTTCCACCAGTGATCTTATAATTTTAAGTAGTAATTCTTCACTTCAGGATTTTCAGATTCACCATATGGAATTTAGCCGGAAGGTTAGAATACTAAAATTTACCTCCTGTTTGCCGTCAAGATATAATGAACCTGTTAATATTGAATATTTGAAAGACAGATTTAATATCGCAGGAAAATATTTCTTTGTCCCCAACCAATTTTGGAAACACAAAAATCATAAAGTAATTTTAGAAGCATTAACCATCTTAAAAAGCAATAATAAAGATGTGATGGTTATATTCAGCGGGAATATGAATGACACACGGGATCCGGATTACCTTAAGGAACTTGTGATGTATGTGAATACCCATTCCTTGCAAAACAGTGTTAAGTTTCTCGGACTTCTTGAATACCGTGATGTAGTTTCTCTGATGAAGTATTCTATAGCAGTAATAAATCCGTCCTTCTTTGAAGGATGGAGCACAACTGTTGAAGAGTGTAAAAGTCTCGGGAAAAATATTATTCTTTCAAATATAAATACTCATCTTGAGCAATCTCCGGAGCACTCCTTCTATTTCAATCCCGATGACCCTGATGAACTAGCAAATATTTTATCAACTTTATGGGCAGAAGGCAGCGTCCTTTCATACTCAAATACTGATGGAAAAAATCTTAAAAAAAGGATTATTGACTTCGCCTCTAATTATCAAAAGATTGTTTTTGAACTGATAAACTGAACTATTTTCAACCAATTTCCTGTTTGTTCCTAAAAGTGAATTTTGTTAATGAATCAAAAACTTATATATAAAAGAGATTTTAATGTCACATTGACTTTCTTAGCCATATATTTTATTGCTTCTTCACTGGATATTGCGTTTATAAAAAATCCGGAATCAAGTGAACTCGACGTTATAAGCTATCTGAGATTCACCATATTTCTACTCTTCTTAGGAAGGTTGTTTTTTAACTATTCAAACTATTCTCCGTTTATAAAAAACAATAAGGTTTTTACAGGTTTAATTGTTTTTTTTCTTTTAATTATCATTTCACAATTTTTCATTGACCTTAGTTTGAAACAGTTGCAGGGAAATATAAAATTTATATTATTTTTTCTAGCCATCATTTTATCCTTAGGTCACTGTTATTTCGATCCCGAAAATGCATTAAAAACAATAGGTAATTGGGCACTGTTTTTTTTAATTTGTGTTCTCATTTTCTATCCATATTTAATACTATCCAGTGGCGAGACAATTCTTCAACGATTACTGACTCCCAATTCACGTTATGGATTTTTTCTCGGACATGCAAACGCTGATGCTCATTTAATAGTCACTACTTCATTTTTAATAATTTTTAGCATCCTGTATAAACATTCCAAGGCATTTTCTTTTCTATTTGTTTGCATTTGTATCGCACTAATATACAACGGAACGCGTGCTGCTTTGATACTGTTCATTTTATTAAATTTAATTTGCTTTTCTTTTTTATCAAAAAGGAAGATCTTTTTATACTTTTTCATTTTCCTTTTCCTCATAATTATTTTTATTGTTTCTCCCCTTCAAAAAATTATTAATATTAATTTTCAAAATGAATACATTTTCACTAATGTTACAAGTGTTTTACAAGGAGAACATGTTGGAGGTAATTTTTCATATCGGGTCGCAGATATTTGGGTTCCGATATTTGATCATGTAGTTAAAAACTCTTTATGGTTTGGTTACGGGAGTAATGGTTGGGATGTTCTTTCATCTGATATCTTAGGTCATCGGATTCCCTCGCATAATTTTTTTATCTGGTCATTCGCAAATTGGGGGCTATTGGGTGTGTTATTTTTTATAGTATTAATTATTCACTACCTTATTATAAGCTTTAAAACTCTGAATACGAAAAATAAAAGTCATAAAAAAATTTCAATCTCAATATTCTGTTCTTGGATTGGGTTTATAAACTGGACGATTTTTGAGAATCCTTTCTCTCCACAAGGCTTTACTGTTTTAACACTATTGATTTTAGCTACAACAGCAAATAAATATTTACATCTAAAATCCTTTGAATCAAAAGTCTAAGTTATAACAGCCTTTCGAAAAACAATAATCGTAATGGTTCTTCCTAAAATTTCTATTGTTACTCCATCTTTAAATCAAGGTCAGTTTCTTGAAGAGTGTATTAAAAGTATTCTGGATCAAGGCTATGAGAATCTTGAATATATAATAATTGATGGCGGATCAAGTGATTGTTCTATTGATATCATAAAAAAATATAAGCAATTCATAACCTATTGGGTTAGTGAAATTGACAGAGGTCAGTCGCACGCCATAAATAAAGGGTTTCTAAGATCAACCGGGGATATCGTCTCATGGTTAAATTCAGATGATTTGTTAGCAAAAGGCACATTAAAGAAAATTTCTAATATTTTTTCTGAAGACAATGAAATTGATATGGTTTATGGAGATTACTATTTTGTTGACAATAATGGCATACCTATTAAATTATGGACACAATTGAAATATTCTTCCACCGCTCTGTGGTCCGGCTATAATTTTATAACACAACCAGGTTCATTTTACAAGAGAAAAATAATTGACGAGGTTGGTTTTCTCGATGAGACATTACATTATTTAATGGATTTTGATTTATATCTCAAATTGGATTTGAAGAAAACCAGAATTAAATATATACCGGAAGTATTGTCATACTTTAGGTTACATGATGGAAGTAAAACTTCTGAATTTAAAAATAAGTTTTTAGAAGAAAAAGAATTTATATTTAACACTAAATACCAGGGGATGAAATTAGTTCCTTATAAGTATCGCAAATATTTATCTTATTATTACAAATTACGACAAAAACTAAATCCACGCAATACAAACTGAATTCCGGACAATCTTATTATCAATTAATACAGCTATTTTCCATATTGCAATAATACTCTTCTTATTACAAAACCACACTGAAATAGAATAAATAAATTGTACCTGATTTGAGTAGAAATAAAAAAAACAGATTGCTTTTAGTTTCAGATTCCTTATCCTATCCCATTGATGAAGGAGTGAAAAATATTTCTTTTAATCTTTTGAAAGAATTAAAATGTTCGGAATATAACATTCTTGCTATTAATCCAAAGAGTAATCAAAATATTTCCGACAATAATATAAAAGGAATAAATTCGAATAAATATTTATTAAATTATAGATTATTTGATACTATAAGATCTTTTAAACCCGATGTTACTTTATATATCCCCATTCCAGGAAGACTTTTTGGCACCTTATTAAAATCTTTTATTATAAAGCTGTATTCAAAATCCAGCATAGTTGTTTATCAATTACAACCTTTTCATGATGCAAGTATTATCACTAAAATACTAGCGTTCCTGCTTAGAAATAAGATCGGTTTTTTTGTTGCATCACAAAATACAAAGAATTTTCTTTTACATCTGGGTTTTAAAGCATCCTTGCTGTTTCCCGGCGTGGATGTTGAACGTTTCAGACCTGTTGATGAAGAGACCAGGAGTAAACTAAAAATAAAATACAATCTTGATCCTTTAAAAAAATATGCTTTGCATATTGGCCATCTAAATAAAGGACGTAACCTGATTTCTTTAATTAATGATCTTAAGAACAGTTCATTTTCTTTAATCTTAGTTGTCAGCGAAAGCATCTTACAGGACGAGAAGATTTTATCCTATATAAATAAATATGATATAAAAATAATCAACTCTTATGTCGATGATATTCAGGAAATATATCAAATCGTTGATCTATATATCTTCTACGTTAATGATACGGGTAGCGCGATTGAGATTCCGCTATCTGTTTTAGAAGCAATGTCAACTAATTTGCCGGTTATTACAACGAAATTTGGTGGTCTGATGGATATGTTTCCGGAAAAAATTTCAGATTTGGTATTTCTTAAGGAAGGAGATTGTTTATTGGATTATTTGAATAATATTTCTTCAAAACAAAGACTTATTCTGACAAGAAACTCCGTAATTAAATACAGCTGGAAAAAATGCTTACAACAAGTAAATTTATCAATCTAAACCGTAGCCAGCCCTTCAACAAAATTTTAATCAGCTGACCTCCAGAAACTAAAGCATTTTTTATTCCACATCTCAAACCGAACAACTCGTTAATTATTATGAATTTATCGTTTGATAATCTAGTCTCTGATAATTTTACAACATCCGAAGAAATAACCCGGTATCTACAAAAAAATTTAATTCCGCTTATTGATCTGGAATTCTTATTGCCCCGATTATATAATAAAATCTCAGAAACGGCTTTTTTTCAAAACAAACTTTCCGAAGAAAAAGTTCGCTATGAAACCTGGAATAATAATTTTAAACTGATACACCATCAACTTCAGGAAGAAGGCATTCCTGTTGTTCTGATAAAATCGGTAGATATTTCCCCTTCCCTCCCATATACTTCCGGCAATGTTGATGCTTTAATTAAGAAAAAAGATTTAATAAAAGTACGTACACTTTTATTTTTAAATGGATACATTGAATTAAAAAATATCGAAGAACCACAAAAGTTTCTATTTAAGAAATTTCATAAAGATATTGCAGTATCGGAACTCCATATACACACCCAGATCGGATGGGGTGTTTGCTTCGTTGGAGATGAAGTCTGGAATAATAAAATTCATCAATCCAATGATAACGAAGCTGTATTCCTTCTTTCAGCAGAAGACCAGTTTTTGGTTCATATCGCCCATGCATATTATGAGAACAAATGTGTTAAGCTATCAGATCTTATAAAGTTTGTTCACGCTATTAATAGAATTGAAAATTGGGAATATATTTATTCCATACCGGTAAAATATGGCTGGTTTGATGGATTTCAATATATGCTAAACCGGTATTTTCCTCTTATCGAAGGATATTTCCGTGAAAATATTCGATCAAAAAGCTTAATTTCATTCAAGGCACAAAGTACCGTAGATCGTTCAAATCCTATTCCGTTCCCTGATGCAATAAATTTTATACACAGTAAAATATACTATTATAAAAAAATCCGGAAAGATACTACAACCAGCATCAATCGTAAAGTATATGAGACTATTTCAACATTGCTTTGGGGGATAGAGCTTAAGTTAAAGATTCATTCTCAAAATGGTTTTTTAATTGTAATATCTGGTATTGATGGCTCGGGTAAAACTACTCAGTGTGAAATTTTGAAAACTGTTCTGCAGAAGTGCGATCTGCGTTATAAATATGTCTGGCAGCGTGCAAATAATTCAGTATTCACACGAATTATAAACTTTATTGGGAAACGTCTTTTTTCTGATCAAGTTCAAAAAAACACGGAAGGAAATGCTTTTACTCCTGATTATATAAACAGACGGAATCTAATCAAATCAAGTTCTTTTGGTTTTCTTTGGAAGTGGATAATTCTTATTGAAATTTCTCTTTCATATTTTATTAAAATTTCGTTACCTGAACTTTTTGGCAAAATAATTGTTTGCGACCGATATTTTGATGATATTATTGCGGAGCTGAACACGCTCTATGATCAGGATCTATCGAAAACTACATTTTATAAGGTTTTTAAGCTCTTAATTCCTCAGCCTGATTTACAAATTGTACTTCAAGTATCAGATGATGTCGCTCATAGAAGACAGCGATCAAATGAGGAAAGTCTTATGTTTCTCAATGAAATGAATAAATATTACAAGGAACTAATTAAAAGTAAAAATCATTATAATATCGATAGTATGGAGACCATTGAACAAGTATCCGATAAAATAATCAGAAAAGCACTAACTTCCTATTATCAAAAATATTCTCCAACTGGAAAATCACTTTTACTAGCTAACTCATTTCAAATGAATCCAGTAAAATAGCAATATGAAGATATTAGTATTTACCCATATGTTCCCAAGTCAAAAACACCCTGAAAATGGTATATTTATTGAACAACAAGTAGCGTCACTCAGAAAGAAAGGAATTGATGTTGAAGTACTTTTTGTAGATGTGAAACCCTCCAGATTAAATTATATTAAAAGTTTTAGAACCTTTTGGAAACATATTCGGAGAAATAATTTCTCCTATGATCTTATACATGCTCATTACATTTTTGCAGGTATTGTAAGTAGAATTCAAACTAAAATTCCGGTTGTTTTGACTCATCATGGTGATGAAACATTCCATGGATGGCAGTCATATCTGTGTTGGATTACATCCAGACTGGTTTCAAAAGTTATCGTTGTAAGCCAGGAAATGAAAACTGCACTTGGACTTGAAAACGTGTCTGTAATTCCATGTGGAGTGAATTGTGCATCATTCTTCCCAATCAATAAAATGGATGCAAGAAGACGTTTAGGATTACCGATTGATAAATATTTGGTTTTATTTGCAGGTGATATTTCGAAAAAGCTAAAAAGGTTCGATCTTGTGGAAGAAGCCGTTGGAATACTGAAATCTAAAGAGATGAATGTTGAATTGGTCATCGCATATAAAAAACCATATGAATTAATTCCCTATTACATGAATGCATGTGATGTCATGATTCTAGCTTCGGAAAGGGAGGGTTCTCCTCAAGTTATTAAGGAAGCTTTAGCCTGCAATTTATCAGTGATTTCAACGGATGTTGGTGATGTTAAGGAGATATTTAACAACGTTAATAATTGTTTTATCAGCAAACGAGAAGCTAATGATTTTGCGGAAAAAATTGCATTTGTTCTCCAAAATAACTTGAAAAGTAATGGCCGCGAATTTATTCGAATGAAGTACGACACAAATGTTATTGCCGACAGGTTGATTTCAATTTATAATAGTGTCCTTGATATAGCTGTTCAAGAACCGGAATAGAAGGTTTGTTTTTACACCGAAAGCATGATCCTGATGTACTAAGAAATTACTCGAGGGGTCAGATAGGAAATCATAGGTTATTGATTCCTTCGTCATTCAATATAAAACGGATGAGATTAAAAAAGAAGAAATTTTGTTTTTTTCCGGGCATTAACAAACATTGATTTTGTTCTAAAAAATATCCAACGTTAAGAAATAAAAAAGTGAATTGACAAGGACAAGATAATCAATGAAAAATAAACGAATACTCATAATAAGACGCGCATACTATCCGGCAGAATTACATGTTAAAAGGAATGCCGAAACTTTATTTAAGCATGGGTTTGAAGTTGATCTTCTTTGCCTTCAAAAGCCAGGGGAACGAAAATTCGAAATAATAAATGGAATAAATGTTCATCGCCTTCGAATTCGTTCGACAAGAAGCAGTCTAACCAATTACATTATTGAGTATTCAATATTCTTTCTTTACATTTCAATTAAGCTAAATCTGTTGTTTCTCAGGCGTAGATACTCCGTCATTGAAATAGATTCAATGCCTAATTTTTTAGTTTTCGCAGCATTTATACCCAAAATTTTTGGTATAAATATTATTCTATATGCCTTTGAAAGCATGCCCGAGCTATGGCAACAAAGAAAAAATATTGGAAATACAAATATTATTTCCAGAATATTAAATTTTGAAGAAAAAATTTCAAATTGCTTTGCTGATAAAATAATTTGTTGTCATGATATGGCAAAAACCTCAATAATCGAAAAAGGGACGCCGGAGAGAAAGATTTCAGTAGTTTTAAATGTACCCGATGATTCCATTTTCAATGACCAACTTGTCGAAAATAAAAACCTTTATCAAAACTCAATCAGGATCGTCCAACATGGTACAATAACGGAAAATTATGGAATACAAATAGTTCTTGGAGCAATAAAAATTTTAAAAGGAGAAATCGATCTCTTTTATGATATTATTGGGGATGGAGAATATAGAAAGGAACTTGAGTCGTTAGTGAAATTATATAACATAGAAAAGTATGTTAAATTTCATGGTTTTGTTTCTTTTAATAAAATGATAGGAATCATCAGTTCGTCAGATATTGGTATTGTGCCAATGTTGTGGGAATATCAATCTCCAAATAAAATGTTTGAATTCATTGCATTACATAAACCGGTTATAGCTTCGGATCGAATGACTTTTAAACAATATTTTAATGAGAAGGAAGTCATATATTTTAAGACTGGTAATTCCAGTGATTTGTCCGTGCTATTTAAAAATATTAGTAAAAACAAAATCGATTTACAAAATTATTCCAGCAACGCCTATAAAAAATATGAAAACTATCGTTGGAGTAGAATGAAAGAAATCTACCTGGGAATATATAATGAACTTACGAATTCTAATCTATCCTTATGAGTTCAGATTCTACCATAAATTTATATCCTCCTTCAATCTTTCATCACCCATCTTGGTATAAAGTACTAAGCAAAAGCTATGGATTTGAAGTCATAAGAATTGGCTCTCAAAATTCATTTTCAAACAAACCATCGATAATCAGTTTCCCGGAGTCAATCATGGATAATAATCATTCAGAACAAACCATTCCATTTGTAATAAAGAAGAAAGGGAAACAAGTAAAATATATATCACTGCCTTTCTCTGATGAAGTTACATTGCTTCATTCAAAAAAGATAAATGAAAATATTATTTCCGGGATTTTGCAAACTTCTGACAATATTTCCATCGAGCTTAGATGCAAATATGAAGGTGATGGATTCAAAAATAAATTGATTGGGCATAAACATTTACTGGATCTGACTCAAGAATCTAAAATTATATTTAATACCTTTAAAAAGACCCAGGTTCAACAACCCATTCAGAAAGCAATCAAAGAGGGATTAAGTGGAGAAGTAAGGATCGATTTTGATGCCATGACAGAATTTTACAAGCTACATTTAATTACGCGAAAGAAATTGGGGATACCTATACAACCGAAAAGGTTTTTTTTTCATTTCTTTCATGAAATAATAAAAAATAATTTAGGATTTATCGTGTTGGTTTCCATTGGAAAAAAAGTAATTTCAGCAGGCATTTTTGCCGGTGCTAATAAAACAATTACTTATAAATTCAGCGCTTCTCATCCCGAATATTTGACCTATAGACCTAATAATTTAATGTTATGGACAGCGATCCTCGAATCAAAAAAACGCGGATTTGAGGTTTTTGATTTTGGAAGAACGGATTTAGAAACCAAAGGATTAAGAAAGTTTAAACAAGGTTGGGGAACAATTGAGGAACCACTTTATTATTCTTATTATCCGGAAATTCCAGATAAAACGAAGTTTATTTTTATCAAGAATAATATTGTAACTCCGGTGATTAAACATAGTCCGGGGTTTGTATGCCAGTGGACGGGAGAAGTATTATATAAATATTTCGGATAAAATATACAAGACATTGTACCTGTTGCATAGAATATTACAGCAAAGATATTACCATCATAAAGAAATGAATCGGGGGAAATTTCATTACCTATATGTTAACGAAGACTTTGAAGCCATTTACGAAGATATTCATAATACAGAGGTGCAAGAAGGTAATTTACCGATAACCAATAATTCTTAACATGATCGAGGTGTACATTTCAAAGCTCCTGATGGAGGATAGCTATATATATAATTGCCTTACTGAAAATAATTATCGCATACAAAAATATAGTAAAAAACTCCTTCTGTATTATAGATTCATCCGAAAGATTATTCCAATTTTCATTCGTCATATTCTTCAGTATCATTATTCCAAAAAAATACAATATTTAGATAACTTTATAGATGAACATCTTCCTCAGCATTTACATAAGTTAAATCCCAATTTTCTTACAAGTAAGTCATTTTATCCGGATGATTATCAAAGTATCGTTTTGCTTACTCATGATGTTGAAGGACAAAAAGGTTATAACTATATTCCAAAAGTAATTGAACTGGAAGAAAAATATCAATTTCAATCTAGTTGGAATTTAGTAGCCAATAAATACCATATATATCCTGATATTATTCGTTTAATCAAAGAGAAAAAAAACGAGATAGGGATTCATGGATATAATCATGACGGACTTCTATTTAGTTCTGAAAAAATATTTACATTTCGCGCCAAATACATCAATAAGGCTATTGCAAATTATGAGGCATATGGGTTTCGGGCTCCAATGCTTCATAGGGATATTCATTACCTTCAACAATTAGATATTTTATATGACTCTAGTTTTTTCGATTATGATCCCTTTCAGCCATTTCCGGGAGGAACGGGCTGTATATACCCTTATAAATTAGGGAAATTCATTGAACTTCCTATAACTTTACCACAAGATCATACTTTATTTTATATTCTAAATCAAAAGAACAGTAAGATCTGGCAGGCCAAAACCAAATGGTTGATACGTAACAAAGGGATTATTAACATTATTACGCATCCTGACTATCTACTTGAAAAAGATCATCTAAAAATTTATGATGAATACCTTTATCACTTGTCGACCTTGAAAAATGTCAAAATAATGCTACCCTTTGAACTTGCTGAATATTGGAAAAGGACACATCTTTCTTCAAAAAATTCTCCCTGATACCACATAATCCCAATAAAAATAATTTCCATTTCGTAATATTATTTATTTATATTTATATAAGTTTTAATCACCATGAGGTTGCCATTACATAAATATTTACTTTTATTACATGATACCATTATTATCTTCCTTGCAATTATTCTAAGTCATTATTTATATTTCTATGCACATATATCTTACCCACATATTATTAAAGCACAGCATCTGATTCAGGTTGAGGATTTGTTCTTTCTTCTTTTAATTCCTTTTTTTATTGGCAATAAACTTTATCGATATCACGTAATTTTAAACAAGCCTCGACATATTGCTTCTTTGATCAAAGCAATTTTTAGTGCTTATATTTTAATTATATTCTTCTATTTTATCACCAAAAACCCTGATTTGTTTAACGGCCGATTCTTACTTATAATTCTTCTGGGAACACTTAGTGTTTTATTCTTTTTCTCAAGGGTCATAATAGTACCGGAAATTTATTTCTTCCTTATTAAAAAAGATGTTTTTAAAAAGAAAATGATTATTGTCGGGGCAGGTGGATATGGTCAAAACATGGCTAATTTTATTAACAATGCAAAAAATAATAGTTTTAAAATAGTCGGTTTCGTTGATGATGATGATGAAAAAATCGGATCAAAAATTAATGGATGGGAAGTTCTCGATGGGATGAATAATATTGGTAAAGTAGTTGAACAAATTCATGCTTCAGACATTTTAATTGCCATTAATAATATCGATAATGATCGTTTGCATCAGATCGTAAGACTTTGTCAGCGAACAGGGGCGGATATTTATATTGTTTCAAAACATTTTCAGGCGGTTTCTCAGCAAATGGATCTGGAGGAAGTAGGTAACCTTAATGCCTTTAAAATTGTCTCTTCCAATAAAACCATTTATGACATTGTCACTACTGTGTTAGATTTCCTGATTTGCATTATTATCTTTGTGATTACTCTTCCATTCTGGTTTATTCTAATTTTGCTAATTAAAACGACGTCGGCCGGACCAATATTCTACAAACCTGAAGTCGTCGGAAAAAATGGCAAATCATTTTTAATGTATAAATTCAGGTCAATGTATCATAATGCTGATACAAGTGTTCATGAAAAACATGTTAAATCAATTATCCTGAATAACCAGTTGACAAAAAAACTCCAAAATGACAACAGGATAACCACAATCGGGAGATTCCTAAGGACCTATTCCCTGGATGAATTTCCCCAGATTATTAATGTACTTCGTGGTGAGATGAGACTTGTCGGCCCTCGTCCTTGCCTTTCATACGAAGCTTTAGTAATGGAGGATTGGCACAGACAACGATTTAAAGTACGACCCGGACTTACCGGACTCTGGCAGATTAATGGACGTAACCAAGTTCCATTCAATGAACAAATCGCGTTTGATATTTACTATATTGAAAACCGTTCTTTCAGGCTGGATATTGAAATTTTGTTGAAAACTATTCCGGTCGTTCTATTGGGAAAAGGAGGAGTCTAACTAAAACAACTTTTATGATAAATACTGGTGTTATTGGGTTCGGTTATTGGGGACCGAATATTATGCGCAACTTAACGGCAAACCCGGAAGTTAATGTTTTATCCGTTTGTGATCTCGCTGAAGACAGGCTGGCAATGGCTAAGAAAAGTTATCCTGGTATTATTCATACTAATACGCCGGATGACATTCTAAATGATCCTGCCATAGATCTTGTCGCTATAATCACCCCTGTTTTTACACATTACGAAATGGCAAAAAAAGCTCTTCAGAATGGCAAACATGTTTTTGTTGAGAAGCCTTTCACATCCAACTCGGTGCAGGCGATGAAATTAATTGACCTGGCGGAGAAGAAAAAACTATTGATCATGATTGATCATACCTTTTTATTCACTGGAGCGGTCAAAAAGTTGAAGGAATTAATTGATTCAAAGTCCATTGGTGAACTTTACTATTATGATTCCGTACGAATTAACCTGGGTTTATTCCAGCATGATGTAAATGTGATCTGGGATTTAGCGCCACATGATATTTCGATCATGAACTACCTTATCCCAAAAATTAAGGTTTGTAGTATTCATGCCCTGGGTGCTGATCATTTTGGCAGAGGATTGGAGGATGTCGCCTACCTGTTTATTTATTCTGAAAATAATTTTATCGCCCATTTTCATTGTAACTGGCTTTCCCCTGTGAAGTTGAGAAGAACACTCGTAGCCGGAGATAAAAAAATGGTGGTCTGGGACGATCTCGAAGAAAGTAATAAAATCAAGGTATTTGATAAAGGAGTTGAGGTTTCGACTAAAGAAGATATTTATTCATTGCTTGTCAAATATCGTACAGGTGAGATATCTACTCCTCTGGTTGAAAATTTTGAAGCGCTCAAGCTTGAAACGTCATACCTGGTTGATTGCATAAATAATTGCAATTTACACCCTATCAATGATGGAATTGCCGGATTGGATGTGGTAAAAATTTTAGAAGCATCAAATATTTCTATTAAAAATAATGGTAAAGAAATTAAATTTTAATTCGAAAGCAAATGAACTACTGTATTGTAAATGATGATGTAAAACTGGGCAAAGATGTTAAAATGTTTTCTTTTGTCAACCTTTATGGGTGTGAAATTGGTGACCGTACTAAGATTGGTGCTTTTGTTGAAATCCAAAAAGGTGTAAAAGTCGGAATGGATTGTAAAATTTCATCCCATACCTTTATTTGCGAAGGTGTGACTATCCAAGACCGTGTTTTTGTTGGTCATAATGTAACCTTTATTAATGATAAATATCCCCGCTCCACAAACCCTGATGGCTCTTTACAGTCAGAGACGGACTGGAATGTAGTTCCGACTTTAATTAAGGAAGGAGCCTCCATTGGTTCCAGTAGTACAATCTTGTGTGGCATTACTATTGGCAAGAATGCTATTATCGGCGCAGGGGCTGTTGTAACAAAAGATGTACCCGATAATTCTATATTCGCTGGTGTACCTGCTAAACAAATTCGAAAAATAATCACTAAATAATCTTAACAATGAAAGTTAATTTTCTTGATCTGCGAACTCAGTATTACTCAATTAAACAAGAGATCGATTCGGCAATTCAACAAGTACTTGATAAATCTGCTTTTGCAGCAGGACCTTTTGTAAAAGAATTTGAAGAAAATTTTGCAAAGGCTCAGGGAGCAAAGTACTGCGTTGGAGTAAACTCCGGCACTGCAGCCCTTCATATTGCTTTTATGTCTTTAAATTTTAAATCAGGTGATGAAGTTATTGTTCCGGCAAACACATTTTTTGCAACACCAGAAGCTGTGAGTTTAACCGGTGCAACACCGGTTTTTGTTGACCATGAAGAGCTATATTATAACATTGATCCTTTAGGAATCGACAGAGTCATAACACCCAGAACAAAGGCTATTATAGCGGTTAATCTTTACGGACAGCCAGCACAATTAGATATAATCAGAAGTTTGGCCGATAAGCATAATCTTTTTTTAATTGAAGATTGTGCCCAATCGCATTTAGCAACTTACAAAGGGAAACCAGTAGGGACCTATGGAATTATGGGTTGCTTTAGTTTTTATCCCGGGAAAAACCTGGGAGCATATGGAGAAGGTGGTGCTGTGATTACAAATGATGAAATTTTATATAAGAAAATGATGGCACTTCGTGATCATGGTTCATCTAAAAAATATTTTCATGATTATATTGGGCACAATTATCGCATGGAAGGAATTCAAGGCGCAATCCTGAATGTAAAATTAAAACATCTTCCTGCCTGGACAGAAATCAGACGAAAGAATGCTTCTTTATATAGAAAGCACTTATCAGGCATTCCGGAAGTTATTCTTCCTGCCGAAGTGTCTGATGGGAAACATGTTTATCATCTCTTTGTTGTCAAAGTGCCAAAACGCGAAGAGTTGATCCGTTTCCTTCAGGAAAACGGAATTTCTACAGGTATCCATTATCCAATCCCTTGCCACCTCCAAAAAGCATATGAATTTCTTGGTTATAAAAAAGAGAGCTTCCCTAATACTGAAAAATGTGCAGAAAGAATTTTATCATTACCAATGTCAGAACAGTTAACGGAAGAGCAAATTATTTTTGTGTGTGAAAAAATCAAGGAATTCTTCGCTAAATAAATGATCTTCTGAAATATAGTTGAATTTGCAATAAAATTTTTGTAAGCCGCGGGGAATGCGCTCGCGGGATTCAATATTGGGAAAAAGATTACAAACCTAATTTGATACCAGCTATAAATTGATTGGTCTTTCCATAGATAATTGACGGGGAATATTTCACATCTCCATAGTTTGAGTTGGATTCAAAAGCGATTAATAACATTACTCTATTTAAAATCATATAGGAGGCAGTAAGAGATATCTTTTGAAACTTCCAGGAAATATCTGTTAATACCGGAAATCCTTCATTATCCCCCGGATAATAGTACATTTCTGCTCCGTGTTTGCAAAAATCATATGATATGCTGCAACTAAATCCCCGGAAAGGCCTATAGGTGAGATCAACAAAAATATTTTGTGAATTATCCCGCATATAGTGGCCAAGTGAATAATTATCATATGAAAAAGAAATTGATGAAATGAAATGCTTATATGTTAACGGGTTTGTCATGGTATATTCTGCTGAAAGAATTAAGTTTTTCATAAAGAGATCAAAAATTTGAAAACCAAGTTTATAACCAAAAAGGTTACTCTGTTTGTTTTTATCGAAAATCCTGGACAAATTAATCTCATCAATGAATAATGAAGCATACAGGTTCAAATGATTAATCTGCCTTGAACTCACATCCAAAAAAACCTGAGAGTTGGACCCGGCGAAATTGTTGTATGCATTTTTCTGAGCATCAGCTGAATTATAAAACAAAAAGGGTATTAGATATAACGGGTTTACATTTATATCACTATAAATAATAGAGTTTCCAAAAGAAATATCAAGACCCCTCCATGGGGTTACCGTGAAAATATTCGCTGCCATATACTTTGGATGTGGACTAGTTTCCGAAGATTGATCTTCCTCAACCCTCGGGGATGTAGCGGAAGGGGTAGATTCGCCATTCAGCCATCCATGGAAATAAGTAAATTCAATCCACTTTGCTGGTTTCAGGTGCAACTGGATAAACGGAAACGACGGTGCATGACCCGAAAGTATGTTGCTCCCGTGCACTCCATTACCCCAGATTGGCCTATCCTTATAAACTCCGAAATCGCCCCACTTCCAGGCAACTGAAATACCTCCCCGCCATTCGGTATTTGTCACTGAACCATTCCCCGCATTCGTCCATACTTTCCCCTCCTCAAGGGTAAAATACTCCGGTGTTACCAGCGCTTCGCTTTGCCAGGTTTGTTCCACATTCAAATAATATCCCACGTGCTTTCCCACATAACCAAACACCTCCCCACCTCCGGTTAAATCCCACACACTTCCATTTTCATTCACAATAAACCTTGCTCCTAATGCAGGACGAACTGATAATTTCAGCCATCTGTTCATGTAATTAAAGCTCAGAGGATCATAGCTGAATGATGCTGGATGCTGTTCGCTAGCCACTGTATCCTGTATCTTCGAACCTGAAGTATTGATAGTAGGCTTTTCAGTAATTATTAATCTCTCTCTTAATTCAAATTTGTAGTCATGTAAGTAAAATTCAATTTCTGCCCTCTGGCGGGTGTTTAGCTTTTCTACCTGTTCCATCGCTTCTATAAGCTTATGAGCAATATAGATCCTCGAATATGGTTTTACCACCGAGTTGATTGTGATGATCTTTAGTGTTGCCAGTTCATCCAAAAGCATATAAACCGGATTATTGGCAACATGTTCATAAACCACCTGCGCTGAAAGCAGGAAAGGCAGGAAAGTAGTCGCAATAAGGAGGAGAAATCGTCTCACAAAATTAAATCTGGAATGTAAAGGTACAAAAACAATTTACGAATGGAGATTAATCAATCTGTCACTAAGTTATTAATACTTTGGACCTTGAATAACAAAGCAGACACGAATCTCAAAAATAAATATGATTTTGCGTGTGCCTGAGACCATAATCCTATTTCCTTCTTATCTTCTCTGTCCAGATAACCCACAAAAAGAAGATCACGAGGTAGAACATTCCCCTCAATACCGTGTCGTGGGCTGTTTTCATCAAGTCCGGTTCATTGATGGCCACTATTGAGAGGAGAACAATCCGTAAAATATTAGTCAGATGAACAATAACTATCCCCATTGGGATAAACCAGAGTTTATGTTTCCACGGACCCGGATACAACAGCATAAGAATTGCAAACTGTAAAATCTGTTTATCGCCAGAACAGCCTAAAGAGATCCTTAATCCGATACCATTGTCAAACCACATGGTATGTCCCTTAATGTTCATATTTATATTCAGGATATTCCGATTCACCCAGGTACTTTGATCAAAAACCCAGCCCGTCAGAGTGTCTTGAACCCCATTCATCAATTCCTGAACGGGAAAATAATATAGGCTGTAAGCCCACAAACGGTATAAGTAGTGGATCACAAGTGTAATCACAAGAAACCATAACACATCCCTTACTTGTTGATATTTCTGCTCCCTGAGAACAGACTTGACCCCATTAAAAAATCTGATAAGCAATGTCTTCAACCTGATTTAATGTAAATCCCATTACCATTACCAGTCAAAGATAGGAAAGTTTTTAATCGGCAGATAAATGCTCATTTCGTTCACGATATAGGATCAAGGTCATAGGTTAGTTGTGGAACTCATTCCTAATTCCTAATTGATTCTTAAATGAATTCAGAACTTTACTACATTTGTTCACCCGCCGGTCATGCATAGGCGTGTGACCGAAAGGGCGAAGCTATATTCAACCTTTGAAAAAAATATCTCTCATATTCGGTACACGTCCGGAAACAATCAAACTGGCCCCGGTTATTCTTGAACTACAAAAATATCCGGACCAATTTCTTTGTCATACCTGCGTCACTGCCCAACACCGCGAGATGCTGGACCAGGCACTGGAGGTTTTCGGAATTTTCCCTGATACTGACCTCGATCTTATGGAACAGGAACAGACTTTAGCTGGTTTTACCTCTAAAGCTCTGGTTGCCCTTGACAATTATTTGGAAACCGAAGCTCCCGATATGGTCATGATACAGGGCGATACTACTACCGTGTTTTGTGCTGCCCTTGCAGCCTTCTACCGGAAAATTCCGGTTGCTCATGTTGAAGCGGGTTTACGCACCGGGAATATATACGCCCCCTGGCCCGAAGAGATGAACCGGCTCCTCGCAAGCCACCTTACCACGCTCCACTTTACGCCAACAGAGTGGAGCCGTCAAAACTTACTCCGGGAAGGTATTTCTGATAAGAAAATATTTATCACCGGGAATACCGTTGTTGATGCTCTTTTACTCTCTCTTTCGAAAATCGAATCAAATCCCGCACCTTTTCCCGGGATTATCCGGGAACTGATCAATAAAAATACCCGAATTGTTTTAATTACCGGTCACCGGAGAGAGAACTTTGGTCAGGGATTTGAAAATATCTGCACTGCCATCGCCAGGTTGGCAGAGGCTTTCCCGGCTACACATTTTATTTACCCTGTTCATCTAAATCCAAACGTCCGAGAACCGGTATTCCGGATTCTTCGGAATAGTCTGAACAAAAATGTTCATCTCCTGGCGCCTATCTCTTATCTCTCCTTCGTCGCTCTCATGAAACAGGCCTGTGTTATCCTGACCGACTCAGGAGGTATCCAAGAGGAAGCTCCAAGCCTGGGCAAACCGGTCATTGTAATGAGGGACACAACCGAAAGGCCGGAAGGAGTCGAAGCAGGAGTCGTCAAACTGGTCGGGACAAAGGTTGATTCGATTATCCGGGAAGTCTCCCGTTACCTGGAAAAAGAGAATCAGCCGAATTTACCTGAACATTTCGTTAATCCTTATGGTGATGGAACTGCAGCAAAGAAAATTGTCGATATTTTATTGACCTATTTCAAGGAATGAACTCCTTTAGCCAGTTTTTCCAAAAATTTAATCATCTTTTCATTCACTGGATCGATAAGTCTTTCCAGGATCCTTTATTAAGCCATCGTCTCGGAAAGGGAACGTCATGGTCGGCTTTGGGTTCTATACTTTCAAGAGGCTGTATTATTCTTGCTTATATATTCGTGGCCCGGCTGATCGGGAAGTCGGAGTTCGGCCAGGTAGGCATCATCCAGAGCACCATCCTGATGCTGACATCTTTCGCAGGTTTCGGATCGGGCATGATGGCTACAAAATTCGTTTCGCAATACTGCCGGCAATATCCGCAAAAGGCCGGAAGTATCATTTTTTTGGCAGAACTCGTGACCTTTTTTCTCAGTCTGATTCTCTCCGCGTTGTTTTTTGGATTTTCGGGAATTATTGCTTCAAAGGCGCTTGCGGCACCACAATTGGCTCCCTTGCTAAAAGTATCCGCTTTATTGTTGTTTTTTAACACTCTGAGCGGAACACAATTGGGTATACTAACCGGATTTGAGGCGTTTAAAAAGATTGCGCATATCAACCTCATTATTGGAGCAGGTTCGGTTTTCCTTCTCCCCCTGGGCGCACTTTCATTGGGAATTAAAGGAGTCATCTGGGCAATGATAATTGTCTCACTGATGAATTGGTTATTAAACCTTTATACTCTTCAAAAAATCTATATCATAAATAATATTCACCGGACTTTTACCTTTAGCAAATCTGATCTGAAACTGCTATGGACTTTCAATTTCCCCTCATTTCTAAGCAGTCTGGCTTTCACCAGCGCAAGCTGGATATGTAATGCAATGCTGGTTAATGCAACCGGTTATGGCGAAATGGGTATTATTAATGCATGTAACAACTGGTATAACGTCATTCTTTTTTTTCCTACAATAATCAGCGGGATTATCCTGCCTATTATGTCGGAGAGGTTTGGATCCAACGAACACACCCAGACAAGAAAGATCGTTTTTTTTTCCATCAAGATCAATGCCATTATTATCCTGCCTTTCGTAATCATCCTGACACTCTTCAGCCCGTTTTTCATGAGTCTTTTCGGAGAATCCTTCCGGTCATCATGGCTCCCGCTTATTCTTACTGTCCTCACCGGCTTACTGTTTGCTATTCAGTTGCCTATCGGACAATTAATTGCTACAAGAAATAAAATGTGGCTGGGCTTTTACATGAATTTTGGCTGGGCGGTCTTTTTCATCGGATTTAATTATCTATTCATCGACTATGGCGCCAACGGACTCGTAATCGCAAGACTGATTGCCTACTGCATTCACTCCATCTGGACTTTCGGATGGTTCTTTTATATTGCAAAAAAGATGTCGGTAAACATTGACCATTAATCTTTTCTAAAAATGAACATCGGAATCGTCACAACCTGGTTTGAGAGCGGTGCTGCTTACGTCTCCCGGCAATATCTCTCTTTGCTTGAACCGGAACATAAGATATTTATCTATGCCCGTGCCGGAAGATTTCCCGGAAATGATGAATCCTGTTGGATCGACGCCTCTAATGTTACCCGGAACAAAGAGGATCTGCTGATCACTACTTATATTAACCGGACGCAGTTTATCCGTTGGATTACAAAAAATAAACTGGATGTTCTCTTCTTTAACGAACAGCAATGGTGGGAACCATTGAAATGGTGTAAAGAAACAGGTATCAAAACCGGTGCTTATGTCGATTATTATACCGAACTTACTATACCCCTCTTTGCCGCTTATGACTTTCTGATCTGTAATACAAAGCGCCATTTTTCGGCCTTCTCCTGGCATCCGCAGTGTTATTATATCCCCTGGGGAACCGATATTGATCTTTTTAAGCCGCCGGTAAATGGCAGACCGGTGAATGATCCAATGGTATTTTTCCACTCCTGTGGAGTGGACCCATACCGTAAGGGAACCGACCTGCTGATCAATGCCTTCCGGGGAGTAAAAACCAACTCTAAACTTATCATTCATACCCAGGTCTCCATCGAAGAATGTTTCCCGGAATTGAAGCAACCTATTAAAGATCTGACCGCCTCCGGAAAACTGGAAATCATTCAAAAAACCGTTCCGGCACCGGGATTGTTCCATCTCGGTAATCTTTATATCTATCCATCCCGGTTGGAAGGAATTGGCCTTACCATCGCCGAAGCGCTTGCCAGTGGATTGCCTCTGATTGTTCCCGATTATCCTCCAATGAATGAGTTTTTTTCGGAGAATGCAACAGGATATTTAATTAAAATTGCCAGGCTCCATGCACGAAACGACGGTTATTACTGGCCCGTTTGTGAAATCGACACAAATGACTTGACTGACCTCATAGATCGAATCGCCTTACAACCTGTACTTGTAAAACAAATGCAGATCAATGCCCGGAAGTACGCCGAAGAAAAACTTGACTGGCGCAAAAACCGGGAGGCTATCCTGAAAATCTTCGAACAAAGCAAGATTCGGGAATCCGACCCTGAAATTATCAGCCATATTGACCGGTATCAGAAATTCGGTTTCAACAAGATCTACTATTTCGCCTATAAAAACCGCGTCCTGGTAAAGCCATTTTCACTGTTGTATAAAAAATTAAAAAAACGGTTAGAATAAACGGATACAAAGCATATAAAAGACTATATGAACTACTCATTCTCCATAATCATCCCTCTGTATAATAAAAAACCTTTTATCCGGCGGGCAATAAACTCTGTTTTGGAGCAGATTTATACGAAGTATGAGATCATTGTCGTGAATGATGGTTCGACCGATGGCGGTGAAGAAGTCGTCGCAAAAATCATCGATCCCCGGCTTAAATTGGTAATCCAACCGAATCAAGGAGTCTCCGCTGCCCGGAACAAAGGCGTAGCCAACACAAAATACGATTATGTCGTTTTTCTCGACGCCGACGATTCCTGGGAACCGGGATTCCTTGCCGAATTAAACTTCCTGGTCAACCAATATCCGGATTGTGGCATTTATGGTGTAAACCACCGATTTATTACCGAAGAAGGTGTTACAAAGGTCAATAACCTCGATTTTTTATTCAAGGATAAACAACAAGTCATTATCGACGATTATTTCTCTGTCTTTGCCAAACTCGGAAAATCCCCCTTTTCCAACTCCGGGTGCTGCTTCCCAAAATCTCTTTTTATGGAAAAAGGAGGATACCTCGAGGGTGTCCGTTTGACTGAAGACAGCGACCTGTGGTGTCGTATAGCCCTGTATCATCCCATAGCCTTTTCGAAAAAACCATTAGTCAATTACTATTTTGAATCTCCCGGCAACACTCGTAGCGGGTTTCAAACTTCCGACTACCAGGTCTCCCTTTCACTGCAGCAGGCGTTGAAAGAGAACCGGGTCAGGCCGGAACTGGCGAATGGAGTGAAATATTTGATTGCTTTCCAACGGCTGAGCCTCCTTAAACGGGCAGTTCTTACAGGTCACAAAGTATTTGCTTTTAAGAAATCGTTTGACAAAAATTTTCTTAAAAATTATCCCTTCTATCCGGTTTTGTTCTTTTTGCTGTTGTTAACACCCTTCCCGCTAATAAAACGAGCACTGAAAAAATCCTGCTAACAGATCTCCCCTATCCTTCAGGAGAGGGATTAGACATGTGCTAACTTTTTTAACAAGTATGAATCCAAAACACATTTTATTTTATTCCAGCGTCAAGACGAAAAAACAGTTCTCCTATCAGGAATACTACAGAACCGATATCAGAATTCTTCGCGACCTTGGTTTTACGGTTCACCTTTCCAACCGGGTTATGGATTTTCTTTATTTCTGGAAGTACGATATCGCTTTTATCTATTTTTACCGTTATGGTGTGATTCCCTCATTTTTCGCAAGAATCTTTGGGAAAAAGATATATTTTACCGGAGGAATTGATTTTCTCGATCAATCATTTATCAATAAGAAAGGGTACCTCATCCAGAAATATTTCTTCCTTTTATGTTACCTATTCTCCACTCATTGCATTATCGGTTCTGCCTCAGACCGGAAAAACATCCAAACATCATTCCCTGGGATGGACTTCAGAAAGCTTGATTTTTCGCCTCATGTCATTGATTTTGAAAAATATCACTTTGAAGACACTTCATCCAAAAAGAACATCTTCACAACTATTGCCTGGATGAAAATGATCATAAATGTCAAACGCAAAGGGGTTGATAAGTGTGTTTATCTCTTCAGGGAACTGATAAAATTTCCCGGATTTGAAAATTCAATTTTATATGTTATCGGTCCACCGGGTGAGGGATCGGTTATGATCGAAAACTTGATTGCAGCACTTGATCTCCATGGTAAAGTGATCCTGACGGGTATGGTATCGGAAAAGGAAAAGGTTGCGTTCCTGAAAAGAAGCAAGTATTATCTTCAGCTTTCGGAACAGGAAGGGTTTGGGATCGCTGCCATTGAAGCCCTTGCCTCCGGTAACATCGTGATCCATTCCGGGAAAGGAGGATTGGAAGATGCGGTGGGAAGTAATGGAATTCTTATATCTGGATCAACCGGCTATGTTGATGCAGCCCGGGATCTCTATGATCAACTGAAAGGACTGACAGAATCTCAATACAACGAAAAAATAAAGAATGGAATCGATCATGTCAGGAAAAATTTTTGTTATGCCCGCCGTAAAACGGACTTCCAAAAAACAATAAAATGAAGATATTGGTGCTTTCCCAGACTTTCTGGCCGGATACGGTAGCAACTTCGCAGGCGCTGACTGACTTTGCACTGGCATTATCCAAAAGAGGTCATCAAGTCAGAATTATCACAAGCCGATACAATTATGAACATCCAACGATAAAATACCCCGCCAAAGAAGTTTATGAAAATATTGAGGTGAAACGTCTGCGGAATACAAATTATGGAAAACGAACAATGTTCGGACGATTGATGGATTTTTTCAGTTTTAATGTTCTGATCTTTTTCCGGTTGCTCATTTTTCCTTCCGGGAAACCCGATCTGATCCTTAGCCTGACTTCACCTCCACTCCTTCCGGTAATTGGTATGTTTGCTTCAAAACTCAGGAGAATTTATTTTGTTTATTGGACAATGGATCTTCAGCCTGAATTGTCTGTTGTCACTGGTCTTATCCGGAGAGGAAGCATTTCAGCTCAACTCCTCCAAAAGATGGGGGACTTTGTATTCCAGAAAGCCGATAAAATAATCACCCTCGACAAATATATGGCAGATCATATTTTTCACCGGACTGGTAGAGTAAATGGAGTGGCTGTCGTTCCAATCTGGCCAATGACAAAGGAATACTTCCAGGGCACCAAAACAGAGAACCCTTTTATCCGGGAATATAACTTTTCGGAAAAATGCATAGTTATGTATGCCGGTAACCACTCCCTGGTTCATCCCGTTAAAACTTTGTTGGATGCTGCGGGTTCACTGAAAGACGATCCCAGGTTTCTATTTGTCCATATAGGAGGAGGAGTACGTCTGACAGAAGTGATTGAACGAAAAATAAGAGATGGTCTGGATAATTTAAAGATACTTCCCTTCCAACCCAGGGAGAAGATTCATTTTTCACTGGGCGCCGCCGATCTTCAGGTGGTAATTATGGGTAACGAATGTGTCGGATTAACTCATCCGAATAAAATTTATGGTGCCATGTTCCTGGGGAAACCCATACTTTATATCGGTCCGCCGCAGTCCCATGTCACCGACATTCTTCGCGACTGCCCGGGAAATATTGAAGTCCGACATGGGGAAAGCGACCAACTGGTGGAAAAACTTCTTTCTTTTATCAACTTGCCCGAGGAGGACAGGGAACAAATCGGACAGCAGAACAGATTGTACGCGCAAAAACACTTTGATCCCGAAACCCTGGTTGGTAAAATGGTCAGGGAAATTGAGAATGCTGCGGTACAGTGCACCATCTTTTTACCCTTTTCGTAAATTTGCTCTAAAAAAATTTGATCTTAATATTATTGTCCTTCCATGGAAATTGTACTTACTAATCCACTGATACGGATCCTGATTGCCCTGATTTTAGCATTCGTTCTCTGTCTGCTCTTCATTCCACCGGTGGTTGAGATCGCCCGGTTGAAAAGTCTTGTGAAGTTGGCAAATGAGCGGGCTTCCCATACCGGAGACATTCCTATCCTTGGAGGAGTGGCCATCCTTGCCGCTTTCCTGATAACGGCCCTGCTTTCCATTAAAATGTACCTCTTCCCGAATCTTCAGTATACTCTTGTGGGGTTGATCATCATCTCTATGGTAGGAATCCGTGACGATATCCTGGAGATGCGGGCATGGCTGAAACTTGCCGGACAAATCCTGGGATCATTGGTGGCGACCGATATGGGCTGGATACGGCTTACAAATCTTCATGGCTTTTTAGGGATATATGAAATTCACCATCAGGTTGCGGTGATTTTAACCGTATTTGTGTTTATCGTAATCATCAATTCATTTAACCTGATCGACGGAATCGATGGTCTTGCTTCCGGAATCGGTATTCTTGCTTCGGCAAGTTTTGGGATTTGGTTTTTCTTAGCCGGTTCAACTGAAATGGCTATTATCTCGTTTTCGCTTATCGGTGCACTGATTGCCTATTTTTATTTCAATGTTTTCGGAAAAAAAAGAAAGGTATTCATGGGTGATACAGGATCTCTTGTGATCGGATATCTGATTGCCGTGATGGCGGTTTGGTTCAATGAATTGAATCTGAATCCTTCCGTTCCATACCTGGTTCATGCCGCCCCGGCCGTTTCGATGGGAATCCTGGCGCTTCCTTTATTCGATACTCTCAGAGTCTTTACATTAAGAATTTTTCACAAAAAATCTCCTTTTCACCCCGACCGCCTTCACCTTCATCATAAGTTCACTGATCTGGGTTTATCACATAAACAAACGACCTTTATCCTTTTAAGTGGAACTCTTTTATTTATTATTCTGGCTTTTATCCTTCAGCAATACATCGATAATATTCTCCTTCTGATCTCCATTTTCTTCATTCTTTGCCTGCTTTTCAGCTCCATTCCTTTTCTTTGTGCAAAGAGAGTAAAAAATTGAAAGGCCAGGTAAGATTAATTGGTTTATTCTTTCACTTCGTCGGCCAGAAAACGGAAGCCAACTCTTTTACCGGTACGAATCGATATGGTATCTAACGTGGTTTGCATCTCCTGTACCGTGACCTCTTTCATATTGTCGAAAGGTGGAGTCAGGAGATCGAAGTTAAGGGTATAAAGAATGGCGGAATGGAGGATTGATTTGATTGTTTTCTGGTTTAGGTGGGCATAAGAAAAATTATTATATAACAAACCGATCTCGCTCTTCCCTTCAATAAAATAATGTAGTTCGCGGTTCACGAAAATACGCCCGATCAGATAGCCAAGGTCATTGGTCCTGTTGTATTTGAAGGAGTCAGCCAGGAAATTATATATATGTATCAATCCCCCGTATGATCGCGACTTGTTTTCTTTGATATAGGGAGTCCTCATAACCTCATGGTTGCGTGGAAGTTCGAAGATATTGCTATGCATAAAGAAAATCAGGATATCGCTCCCGAATTTCAGTTGAAACTCAAAAATGCTTTGATTGGAGAAATCGAAAAGCAGGGGGAATTTCGATTTTTTTACCACCTCCCGGTTTTGTTCGACCAGCATTTCTGCTTGTGATTTAAATCCGTTAAAAACATCAAGAGTTTTTTGATAGATATCTTGTTTAAGATTTCCTTTCTTGATGATGGTTTTAATTAAACCGGATGTCGATAGCTGGTTCATAGGTTTCTGAGCAAGGGTACCCGGCAAATTTAGAAATAAATTTTTTGCCGGATATAACTTTTTTCGTACTTTTGCACTCCAAATTTGCAATCAGGCCCGTTCGTCTAGGGGTTAGGACGTCAGGTTTTCATCCTGGTAACAGCGGTTCGATTCCGCTACGGGCTACACAGCCAGCTCAATTCCACAGGGCTGGTTTTTTTTTATCAATGATTTACGATTTTTCATGGGATGATTCTAAAGTCAATTAAGAAGTAAGCATGCGGTAAACTGCATCTTTCACACGAAAAGTTTATGGATTATTTTTGCCCGGGCAGAAGCTTGTGCAGTTGATTCACGGGCCAGTCGGGGATAACAGAGAGTGTATCCCTGAGCCAGGTA
>Ga0247841_10000839_pt1 | contig 75922 bp, 84 predicted proteins | sample LaCruzMarch2015__2_FD_192410 | JGI IMG/M metagenome (GOLD analysis project Ga0247841, IMG submission 192410) | Freshwater microbial communities from meromictic Lake La Cruz, Castile-La Mancha, Spain - LaCruzMarch2015_18m | ecosystem: Environmental > Aquatic > Freshwater > Lake | place: Spain... | reverse complement strand
GTATCAGTTGAAGGTGTCCAGGTAAAAGTAATGTTTGGCGCACTATAACTTGATGTAGGAACTCCTGGTGTTGTCGGAGTACTTTTATCAATGGAAAAGGCATGAGATGACCAAGCAGAGGTAGTACAAGAAGCTCCACTTGCTTGAGAACCCCAGTAATAGTTTCCTGTTGGAACTGAAGGAGTCCAAGTATATGGATTCGGACTGCTTTGTGTACTGCTTGTGTTTGATGGAGATCCTGAGGTTACCCCATATCCGATATTAATTGAGGTTGCTGGGCTATTATATGTAGCTCTAAATGAAGGATCATTTTTGGAACATGCAGGAATTGATGAGTTGTCGGTTGAGGTACAGGCAGGTACTGGTGTTAATGTTACAACTACAAAAGTTAACGTCCGTGAACCTGTTGAAATAAATGGACTCCACCAATAATTATACCAATTGGTGTTATTTTCCGGTGTACAATATCCTGGGATACAATAATTATTATTTGTTACATTGGCACTTCCTCCACCAACGTTCGGACTAACACTTATATATTTTTGATTTGCATAAAGGGCAATCCCTCCTCCTCCAGGGTTTGCCCACCCATATCCATACGCCGAATAACTACTACTATTTGTCCCCATTGCTGCCCAACATTGATTGTATCCGCACCCCCCATAATTAAATCCTAAATATGGCACGGTGACAGCATTTCCCCCTGGATCTTGGACTGAAATATTTACATATGGTGAAGGAGTGGGACAATTGAAGCTAGGACCATTTTGTTGACACCCAGTATATGGATATGTCTCACCTGGCTTCATACCTTGAACTGACCAATTGTAAGCTACTCCAGGTGTAACAACTATTCCATTCGCTGGACTGTTTGAACCAATTCCTCGGTCACCAAGACATCCACGCGAGGGGTTATCTTCACAGCCAGAACCAGTAGCTTCATCTCCATGCCAATTATTACTTGTATTATCTACCCTAACTAAATGATTTGTCGATCCGGGGACATTGGTCCAGCTCAGATTAACCCGAAAAGGAGAGGTACAAGTTGCTGTTAAATTCGCCGGGCATGGAAGTGGAGTCGGACATATTACTTGAATCTGATTTGTATATGCAAAATCAGAACATCCTGCATCTTTACACGATTTTATGTTGTAATCATAAGTATTTCCATACAAAACACCACTATCTGCATAAGTAATAACATTTTGTGCTGTTGAAGCATAATCAAGCGACCATCCTCCGGCATTCGTATTTTTTGATATACCATATCTTGCCTCATTTGACGAATCTCCCCATGATAGATTAACAGGACCTTGGGATCTTAAACACGAACCAGTTAAAGTACCGGGTGGATATACACAGGTAAAATATGTTTCAGCAGGATCACTCCATGTACCATCTGTACCTCTCGTATGTACCCATGAATGAAATACATATGATCCGCTTGCACGAGAAAAAGTATCAGTTGTCGCAGTACTCGCTAAAGTATCATGGCATTGGTCAGGGTCAACACACGGATTCCAAGAGGAGTAATTAGTATCCAATCTTGTTGCATAATATAAAATATTTAACCCCTGACGAGTCCAGCTGCAGTTAATACTTGTTCCCGCACATCCACAAGTATAATCTGTTGGCGGAGCAGGTGTTGGTATTGGGGTTGAAGTTGGTGGTGGCGCACACGACCCACATTCTGCATCGCCCCCGTCAGAACACTCATTCGAATAACAACCGCAGCCACCACCAGGACATTGATCAACTGTCTGAGTCCTACAACTATTACACCCTGTACACGCATTATATGAACAAGTTGAGGGTGCCGGAGGTGGACAATCACATACAAATACTCCCCCGCAACCCAAATGCTCACAAGTGCAACTATAACAACAGGATCCCCCTCCACAATCATGGCATGAATCACAACCCGCATTAACCGGAGGACTAAAGAATAAATAAAATACACAAATAAACAATGCAATAAATATTGTTTGAATGAGTATTTTTTTATTTAACACTTGAGTTTATTTTTACTGATAAATATTAATCAATTACGAATAACAATAACTGTCGGGATAAGGGTATTATTTGCCGCATTATACTTAAATCCTAAAACTTGTACAAAATCATCTGTGTTTAGCACAGACATGGTAAACACTTCTGGAATAGGAGATTTTTTAGATACTTTTTTTTCAATAAGAATCTCCTGACGAAAATAATATTGCTTTTCTGAAGGATATACAAACAACTCGTTGTACCCTGAACGCAATACAAAATAATCCTTATTAATTTCCTTAACTCTTCCCATAAACGAAATGCTGCCGTTTACATTATAAAATACCCCTCCACGTGTTCCTTTTTCAATGTCTTTTTTTATTAGCTCAATTCGTTCCTTTTTTTCTTGTTCAGTAATGACAGAGCCATTAGAAGTTACTATTTTATTTTGTTCTGATTGTTTAAATATGACGTTTTTCAACATAGGTACAAAAAATATGACACAATAAATTATTAATTCACAAAAAGCAAAAAAAATAAGTATGTATAACAAAAATAGTAGTCTATTTTTTAATTGCAGATTCGTATTCATTGATTACTATTCATAATAGTAAAATATATACTTAAAATCAAATTGGAAAGAAGTATTATGTAGAAATAAATTACCCGGGAATTGCGATGGTCCGCACGACTTCATTTTGGGCCCTAATAGCAGTTTGCGACAATTGTGCTGCTTGATCTGGAAACATCTTGCTCATCGCATATATTTGTGCCCACTGTTCAACCCGCAGAATGTCATGAATTTCAGTTAATGTTTGCTCAACACTTTCACGCGCAATCTTATAGGCAGGGTCATCTGCAAATTTTTTCGGATCAGAAGCAAATTTCTTTAAAAGCTGGAGCCCTGTCAACATATCGCGATTATAGGGATTCGAACCCTCATAAAGCGAAGGATAAAGTTGTCCAAGAGCAGTCGCTCTTCCTAAAAAAATATCAGACAAATATGGGTCATTTCGAATCATGGAATCAGGATCATAAGTTAACCAATTGTCAACAACGACAGTTTTGAATCCTTTTTCAAAATCAGCATTATATTCCTCAACTTGTTTTGGCAATTGCCCGTTCATTAGCACCTCTTTAAAACAAGCAGGTGAAAGACCCGGATCCAACCCATGACCCTCTTCATGATACAATTGATAGGTTGATATTTGAGGTGAATTAGCAATATAAATAATCGCTTTCCCGCTCGTTTTATCAAATGTACATATTGCAAATGGTTTTTCCTTTTCTACCTGCGGACCATAACACGATTGTCCCTTTAAACAATTATCCGGTCTTTTTGGAAATTTTGGATTATTTTGATCCATAATAATAATTTGAGAAATTACTTTCTCCTTTCCGGGTTCTGATAATGAAATTTTTGCAATCCGGCAAGCTTCAATTACTGAAGGAAGAACTTCCAAACCAGGCGGATCAGCAACAAATAGTTTTCCGTCAATGATGTTTTCTTTTACTTTTAGAGGCTTCCGGCCCCGACCTTCCGGAAAATCTTGAGGATCCGGAAAATATTTATTTAATGAAGATGCGAGGGATGGCGGAAAAAGTGCATATAAGGCATAGGATCCAACAGCGCGTTTTCCAACATCACGCATTTTTAATAAAAATTCACGACGAGTAAGTCGTGGAACTTGAGGCGCTTGTGTACCTTGCGATATCTCTCCCATAATATATTATACTCTTATCGCCTGAAAAATAGTCCGCAGAAACAAAGATATATTAGTTAAATAGTATTTTTTATCCTCTTGCCGGAATCACAGTTGGGGTTGGTTGAGGACTACACTCACATTGAAAATGTCCCATACCACCTGAGCCGCCGCCGGTAAAACCATAATACGGACCACTTGGAGGATCTCCGAATTGAAAAGGAGTTGCACAGTCACAACCTTGTATTCCAGCAAAAGCAGGATCTGGAAGACTCCGTGAAAGACCAAGCGCACATAGAGCAAGCACAACAACAATTGCTGCTGTTTTTAATTTTGTTTTTATATCAACAGATTTTTTTGGAAGTATTTCTCTCATATTATGTAATAAGTTATTAAAACTAATAATTAGTAACAAAATAACTTATAATATTATATTATACATTTCTTAAATTTCAAGTCTTTTTAACCATCTGTCTTTCATTTCCAACTTTTTGCTATAAAATGTACATATGTGTCATTCTAATTCTGTGGAAATAGCAAATAATTCTGAATTTTATGATTAACCGCTTGATTGCTTTTATACTCCTATTAATACTGTCTCCATTACTTATGGTTTTTTATTGTATTGTAAAAATATCCTCAAAGGGCCCCTTTCTCTTTAAACAATTACGGATGGGAAAAAACAAAAAGCCTTTTTGGATATATAAAATACGCACCATGATAGATAATGCGTCCGGTCTTCAGTCTCAAATCGCCAATCTCAATGAAGCAGATGGTCCGGTATTTAAAATATATAATGATCCTCGTTATACACCGTTTGGAGAGTGGTTGTCTCACACAGGGCTTGATGAATTACCTCAACTTATGAATATTTTTAGAGGAGAAATGGATTTTGTCGGTCCGCGACCACTACCAATTGATGAAACAAAACAGATTCCAAATAAATATATCACACGTTTTTCTGTTCTTCCCGGTATCACTTCATCATGGGTAATAAAAGGATCACACAAACTGACATTCGAAGAATGGATGGAGCTTGATTTACATTATATTAATAGTAAATCAATTACAAACGATCTCATTATTGCAGTTCAAACAATTAGCCTTATGGTAAAACAATTTTTCAATAATGCTCATTAAAGAAGCCACACTATTTATCTCTATTTCCAACGAACGTAAAAAATTCATTCTTATTTAAAAAATACATAAATATAACAAAAGATCATATATGAAAACAGCGTCTGTCAGTCAAAGAATCAAAGAGTCTATTTCCGGATGTATCGATTTATCCAAGATGTTGTCGGTTATCAAAGAACATCAACATAATCCTCTAAAGTTTTGGGGGAAATATCAGACAACTATCTGTACCGGAATACAAGAAAGATATGTAATTATCAAACAACCTGACATTGAAGTACTCATACCAATTCATCACAATATGTCAGATCTACCCTTACTGTTTTATGGATTATCTCAACAACAAATAAACCAAAATTATAGAGTTGGTTTAACAGTGGTTATGCATAACAATAAAGATATAAGAAAATGGAATATGTATGACGATGGATCATGGAAAATAATAAAGGAATTACTGATAAAAAATGTTCCCATCAAAATTTTAACCTTAACTGATCCGTTATTGACTGGACCCTATATGGCTTGGCAGTATCTTATTGCTAAAAGTACTGGTAAAAAAATTGCTATTCTGGATGCAGACTGTTTACCGCCTTCACAATGGCTATCAAGAATAACTAAGCTTCTTGATGAAAATCACAGAATCAGATTTACCGGAGGTATCAGAATAGATATGGTAAATCTTTTTCCTTTCAACATAACAACAAGATTTAACTATATAAGAACAATTCTCAAAAATATTATTAGTCCATATAAGCCCAACTTACCTCACATGAAAGCTTTCCAGGGTGGTCAGGCCGCTTATAATAGAAAGTTAATCGATTCAACGTTTAATAAATTCTTAGGTAATCCGGAAGGAGATAGTATATTTGCACAAATTATGCTTAAAAAATATGGAGATGACTGTTTTGCGTTTGCCGATGCACCGGTTTTCTGCAAAATAACTCATCCAAAAAAAATATCTAAAGACAGTATCATTTCAAAAACTCAAAGAATAATATGGAAATACATACCAAAAAATCTTGCTGCAAAATTACCCAAAATTCAGCCACGTTTTAATATAACGCTTTATTATATTTATTTATATTCTTTCTGGTTCAGACCTTTTATTGACAGATATACAAAAAATGGTTCATTAACCCACCAAGAAATTGCTGAAATATTTATTCAAACCGCAATTTATCAAAAATTTGATAGTAATCCATACGTTCGTCGTTTTATAAAATATTTGGAGCGAGACAATTTTAATGTAAACAATAATCAACAATTATTCCAACTTTATTTTGGAATTGCGAGAAATTGCCATCGACCAACCTTAATTAATCATCTTATTTCATAACAAATAATTAATTACTGAATATTGATATCACAAACAAATTACTCTGATTAATAAATTTATTTAGGCCTCCTTATAAAAACTGATATACTACCTTCATAATGTATACTATTTCTCGCCACATTATTGTTGAAAGAACCGAGGGAAAAATCGTCCTTTTTGACCCGAATAAGCTTTTATTTTACAATCTCAATGAAACTGCATCTTTTATTTTTCATTTGCTAAAAATGAAAAAATCATTGAATGAAATAGTCCAATTAACTACTTCAGAATATGGAATGGGTCCAAAACGAGTTAAAAAAGACGTAAAAAAAATACTAACAGATTTGGAGAGAAAAAATATTATTTATAAAAGAAAATGATAGAAACTTATGCGATTGATATCGCCGGCGTGAAAATAAAGATAGTTTTTCCTCCTACAAAAGATGTATTTTTCCACGATTTATTCATAAGGCAATGGAAGCCGATGCTAGCCCCCTATATCATTCCAAATGATGACAAGATCGAAAGGGCTATTTATTTTATAGAAGAATCTTTTCCCGAATTTAAAATGAATAAAAACGTTATTTCTGTTTCCATGGCACGTAAAAAGGGAAAAACTATTTTTGCACCTTACCATATTAGTTTGCGATATTTTTATTGTATATTGGCTCAGATTGTTTTGGAGGAAATTACTAAAAAAGGGGGATTTTATCTTCATTGCTCAGCGATAAATACAGAGAAAGGCGTCGTGCTTTTTCTTGGCTCTTCAGGAAGTGGAAAATCAACAATTGCTCGTCTCTTGGGTGATATTTACCCTGTACTCGCAGATGATCAAATAATAATCAACAAAGATAAAAGTGGCTATTTTCTCTATCAAATGTTTATACCTGAAAAAAATAAAACAATTGTGAGATCAATTAATAAATATCGAATCTATAAATTCTTTTTCTTAAAAAAATCTGAATCAATTTCACAAATAAAAATAAGTAATAAAACAGAAATTTTAAGAAAAATAGTCAGCCAATTAACAGCAAGCAAGGATATCGCTCATAAAACAACAGTCAATCTTATACGATTTGTAAAGCAGACAAATAATTATAATGTGCTCAAATTTAGTCCTAATAAACTTCAACTTAATCACTTTTTCCAACAAACAGTTGGAAACTCCTCAGCGAAAGAATGATTCTCTTTATGAAAAAGGCTGATTCTGCTATGAGAAATGTCAGAAATGAAAAACAAAACAAAAGAGAATTTAGTATTTGATACCAAGGATTTCGAAAATCAATAACTTTTCCCTGTCTCGTTACCGCTATTACTTTTCCAATTACTTTCCTCATTGGCTTGACAACTTCACCTCTCCAACTATTGTCACCTTTGGTGATAAATACACGTTTTTTTACCAGTATAATCCGATGACATAAAAGCCTGCCATGAAATGGAAAAACAACAATATCTCCTGAATAAAATTTATTATTTTGCTTAATTTTTTCAATATATACTGTATCTCTCCCCCTGATTAATGGAAGCATACTCATTCCTCTACTCTGGATCTTTATAATATTTTTATCTTTATTCAAAAACAACATAATTATTTTTTAATGCATCTCGTAGGAAGGAAATAATTATTTTTCTGTTATGTTCATTCTTGCTTACAAGTTCTTCCGCAGATTGAGGTTTTTTTGTTAATGACTGCCAAATTACTACTACAGTGCCCTGCAATTCATCAACATAACCCTTAGCTTCATTAAAAAGAAATAGCTTATTATTTTCCTTCAACCATTGCAAATGAGGATTAATTTTCATTTTTTTTATTAGGGAAAAAGTGGACGGAGAAGTGTGTCTATTTGCCCTTATCAAGGACTTAAACCAGATTCCCTGACAAACCCAATAGAACCATGCAAAAATTTGACGGAGCTTCGAATCGTGATATTTGGTTTTATCTTCCACTCCCGCGTCATGAAAGGCTTTTTTTCGATGAAAACAATTAAAGCATGCGCCACAATGATATCGATCCGACCTTCCACAACTCCAAGATCGACTAAGATCAATGCCTATCTTTTCACAATGGCCAACCAATTGGTTTTTCTTGATAAAAAAACCATTTTGTTTTTCAATTGGCGCCAGAACTTCCCAATGATTGTCCCGTGTTAATTCACAAAGCAGTAAGGAAAATAATCTAATTGCCGGTAGTTCTGATCCTCGTATTTTATCTTCTTCAGGTGTAAGCGCGTAGATAATTTTACTTATTTGATCATGGCGTTGATATGAAAGGCTCAACGCATATTCAAAAGCAGAAAATACAAACATGCCCAAACGAGATGGCTGATTGGGAACTATAGGAACATGTTTCTTCTTTTCAGAATTATAGGTAAGATTATGAAGTACCATATTTATATTCATTTTCGTCGCAAGGTTCCTTTTTAATCGTGAATAAATAAATAGGGGGACACTGGTTTTCCAAACTTTAACTGGTTCAAAATTATCGGGAAAACGCGATTTTAAAATCGACGCATAATGTTGAATCGCTCTATACGGCGCAGTATTGAGATTATGAGAATAAAGATAGAGCGGGAAAACCTGAAGATTGTATTTTGATAACAATTGGATCCATAAACCAACAGAGTCCAAACCACCAGACAACAATAAAACTATGCCTTCTTTTTTATTAAAAGGAGAAACACAAAAACCTCTTCTCTTTAATAAGAGATTATCATAATCTGCGATATTAACAGAATCTTTTATTTGTTCAAGTTCAATCGGCCGATATTTATATACCATACTCATAAACAAAAAAAATAACATTGGATATATATGCTTGATAATTATACCCAATATGTATTATTATATAGACACTCCCATGAAAAAAATAAAAAGAAAAAAATCAGATTATCAAAAACCAGTCTTTATTAAAAAAAAGCGTTATCTTCTTCTAAAGAGAAATGGTTGGCAGAATTATTCCATTGCTGATTTTATGGCGTCTGAAGATTCACCATAACTATTACTATGAAACAGAGAAAGAAAAAATCATATCGATCACCAAAAATTATTGTCTCTAAAACACCAAAATACGTATGGGGTGGTTGTTGTAGTCGTGATGAAAAATGGTGCTAATCTTATTCTTTATTAAGAAAAGCATAAAAAATAAATACTATCAGGGAAACGGATGAGGAACAATGTTCAGATCTTCATTTGTTTTTGAATGACTTAATAAGCCAAAATGTACGGGAGCTATAAAAATTCGATGATTTGCTACGTCTGGTTTGGCTTTTTCATTCATAAATAGTTTTACTAATTCAGGAATAGCTGCTTGAACCACCACAATTCCATTCTCTTTATAAATTTGTCGATAGTATACCTTATTAATTCCCGCCTCCCGTAAACGCTCAAAAACTGGTAATTCAGAGCCTGAAGAAATATTATGCTTTATCTTGCCCTGAAATAAGAAATTCAAAGAAGACTGTGGTTTTTTATCAAACCAATACTTGATTCTTCGGAGAATAGGAGAGTTGATCTTTTCAAAATTTTTTGCCAAGTGACGGAAAGAGCCAAGCGATTGTAAACTTTCCAAAATTGAACCTTCTGCCGCATCGTTCCAATCTTCTCGGGCTTTTATTCCAAGTGTAAAGTAAGGCTTAGTACTGGTCATATTTTCGAGTACACAGAGACAGACGGGAACAGCAATATCTAAAGAAATATTAAATAAATGTACTTTAAAATGAAAGCTCTTGAGCATTGACAGTAATTGATTTATTTTTTTAAAATATGTTAAAGGAAGTTTCTGAGGAGTTAGTTTATTATAGTAGAAAATGGCAAATGCGTCTTGTTCAATAAGTTCGTAAAGGGCACGATTCAATGCCGACTCTTTACTTAATCCGCTTGCACAACCACTGCTATTAGTTCCAAATATAGTAGCACATGAAATACAGGAAGTTTTTGTTATCCTGTTTTGCGTATTAACTTCATATGTTTGAGTTGCTCTTGGAATATGGTATAGCGACCACCGTTCAACCGTTTCAAAAACTGCCTTTGCTTTTGCCTCCTCTTCATTAAAAGACAACCCATTTACGTTTAAATCATGGTTTTCCTTGCCGACTCTATATGCTGTCGTATATTGATAAAAGGGAGGACAACCTTTGTAGTTATCAATTCTGATCAAGCTTGTCACAACTGAATTCTCGACCTTTATATACTTTTGTGCAACTTTAATCATATCTTTATCGTTCTGAGTCATAGATATGTCTTGTTAAACCCAATATAAGTTGGTAGTCTCTAAAAATAATGTTATTTCTCAATTATCGATTTGATGGTTTTTGAAGTTCTCATATCAACAGAGTCTGTGATGGTTAAAACATCTCCTTCTTTCAAATCTGTCAACTTGAGTGTTTTTGGTAGAAACTCTATTTTGGAAAAGACATCTGAGTGATAAACAAAGACAACCTTATCGGTAACGTTTTTTTCATCTTGCAAGGTAATGGCAATACGATCCGGGCTCGTTTCAATTTTTTCAACCCTTCCTTTTGCCGTAACAGAAATTATATAGCTTTGAACCATAGGTTTTTTTAACATATTGGCACCATTGAAATAAGAAGCGAGTTTATTGAGACCAATTCCATTCTCTTTTGCTTTGTTAACAGCAGTAATAAAATAGTCAGAATTTTTCATCTCATCATAGGTATATGCAATAGGTGATTTGATATAAGTAATTTTAGGTTTTGTACTGACTTGATTTAAATATACTAAAAATGAAAGCTCACCGACAATAAAAGAGAGGAGAATGAATAAGGCTACAAATATAATATTTTTCATGAAATATAAAGCTTTACAATAGCTGTTTAATATAATATATATAATTCTGTAGTAAAAAACAATTCATTTGATTAACCTCATCATATTACGTAAAATAACTCCATTATAAATAAATGACTGAAAAGCATGAAATACAAAGTAAATAAAGGTTTTATTACTCAAAAATTGGATAATAAAACAGTTATTTTTGATAGCGATAACTCTGTTCTCTATTCTTTTAATGAAACCGCCTCCTATATGTTTTGCAAAATAAAAATCGGGTGGGAAAAGGAAAAAATAATCGAACAAATAATAAAACAATATTTGGTAAAAAAAGAACGGGCTGAAAAAGATTTTATTCAACTTGTTTCTGACTTAAAGAAGAAAAAGATTCTTGCCTGATTTTACTTAATAAAAAATAAATGAATAAAACAAACACCGTAAATTCTCAAATTACTCAGTTTTATCAATCTCGCTTTACTAAAACCTTGTACCATATGTTTAAAGAAAAAAATTCTTGGAAAAACGTGTTATATATACACACACCTTTCTGCAGTCAGAAATGTAACTATTGTGTATACCATTCTTATGTGCCGACTTCAAAAGAACAATCTGATTTTTATCACATTCATTTACCAAAACAGGTCGAACAGTACCATAAAATTCTGAATGAGGTGGCGTTTGATGAGGTCTATTTTGGCGGAGGTACACCAACTATTGCAAGTAGTAAAACGTTAGAATCTATATTCAGAAGTATTCCGCATTTTGATGAAATACCGACTAAGATGATTGAGGCTCATCCCCGCTCTCTTACAAAAGCCCATATTGATTTATTATCCAGATATCGTTTTAACTACCTATCACTCGGAATTCAAACGCTTTCAAATGAAATATTAAAAAAACAAAACCGATTACACATTTCAAAAGAAAAACTGATTGACATTTGTTCTCAATTAAACAACATAAATATCATCTATAACATCGATTTAATTTTCTTTTTAGATACCGGAGAATTGCCGGATTTAAAACAAGGAAGAGAAGATTTGATATATGTTTTATCTATTTTGAAACCCACTTCTGTTGTAATTCATCTAAACTACCGGGTAAAAAAATCACCAAAAAAAAACAATGAGACAATTAAATTAATAAAAGAGGTACTTCGTACTTTTCCTGCATACAAATGTGTAAATAGCCTTCTCCATCAGAAAGATGCTTTTAACGACTCTCAATTTAATGCCGAATATCGGTTAATGCGCAATAACTATGATTTTGACTGTTACCTTCTTGGAAAATATCCCAACTTACCTGTTTACGGTTACAACATTGTTGGTCTCGGTAACTATAAAAAAATGTCAATCACTTCAAACTATTATCACTTTATCTTTCGATTGCTGGATTCTGGAATTTTCTTACAACAATCAGAACTGATACTCCAACAAATTAAAAATCTCTATCTGAATTACAAACAAATTCGAAGTCTACTTCATTTAAAATATATGTCCGTTTCTCCAAATTTTTTTCTGAAAAATAGCTCCCAGGCACATATATCTAAATTAAAAAGGGAGATGAAACATAATCCATTCATTATTAATTTGCCCAAACCTAAAGAAAAATATCACTTGCTTGACCCTTAAAAAGTAATTAGATTATTCATCTGTCAGTATTAAAAAAATCGATGTCAAAATCAGTTATCTGACGATTTTTTTGTGAATATTCAATAGCGGGCTTATTACCAATCTTAATTAACCCCCTCCCACTTTTCTGGTAAATCCAAACTTCTGAGTTTTCACTCCAAAGATAATGAGAATATTGTTTTTTAAAATAATCTTCTTCGCCGACCGTTATCCAATAACCGCCATTCCGCAATGATTTAAAAATTGATTTTTTTATCTTTCTTTGATCCTTTTTCAAAAACTGATACCGCATCCTCTTTGTAATAACAAAGTCTGCAGGATTTTCTGGTAGAAAATCAAGAATGTCTCCTTTTTGAAACACAAAACGATTTGGATAAGAATCCCGTAGCCTAATATAAGTAGGAATATCTCTTTCAATAACAGGTGACGAGCAAACTCGCGCCCATTCTATATCAGGCTCTTGCAGATCAATACCTATCGCTTTATCAATATTGACAGGATAATTAAACTTTTTAATACTATTTTTCGGTAATCGATAACCGTAAGGAAGATAATCTGAAGCTAAAAGAGGAAGATCAAAATTTAATCCGCATCCGAAATCATAGCCAAATAACCTTGTATCACGATCAAATAATCGGTTTAATATCAGCCTAACAGGTATTGCTAATTCAGGAAATAATGACTGCATACGCTTTTCTGTACAACACTGAAAAGCTTTTTTTGTCATGGAATCTTCAAAAAGAAACAGTAAAGCTTGTGCCCACTCTTCAATTAAAGATGTGTCAATATTAAAATTGTTTCGTATCATATACTGTTTTCCCGTATCGGTTGACTTTAAAACAAATATGAAGGAAGAGTAGTAATGAAGAAATTGTTGAAGAAACTGCCATTTTTCTGTCGGATGATATCTTCTATCGCATAAATTTACCGTTTGAGTCAATAAAATGAACAGGTTAAGATTTGAAAGTGCAGTAAAAAAATTATGTCGGGAAATGCGGGGTTGTTTTTTGTTTGTTTCTCCGATTTTTTTAAGAAACTCCAATGCTTTAGTTGTATAAGGAGTTTGTTGGGAATGCATGGTAATTTGGTATAATAGCAAATACTTTCAAGTTAGTCTACCACACAGAATAACACATTTAACAAGAAAGGAAGTCTGAATACATCATAAAATATGAAGTCTATTAATCCTCCGGAAAATTTCATTAATCTTTCAATAGCTGATGTTGTTTGCCGTTTAGTTTTTGAAAGGTCTGAATTATACAAAAATCTAAAAAAAGAATATCCTCCCGACAAAAAATTACTTCAGAGCCCTTTTTTAAAGTTTAAAATGATAGGAAAAACAAATTTTGTCAATAATCTTTCAAGATATAAGATCATTACAAGAGGAAAAATCAAAGAAGGTATTGCTTATTATTTTCCTCCCGAAAATTATACAAAAACCCTTACTCGAAATATTAAATTCGGTCTTTCTGTTCTTATTCAATACTTTCTGCTAGACAAACAGATATTACTGATTCATGCCTCTTCGACAATCTATAAAGGAAAGGCATATCTTTTTTCCGGACAAAGCGGTGCCGGAAAATCTACCTTAATCTCAAATTTTCCCAAAAAAAATGTATTAAGCGATGACATTACAATTATCAGAAAGATAAATGGTACTTTTTATGTGTACTCTTCTCCTTTCGACTATAAAAAATTCCCTTTTATAAGTCAAAGAAAAGTGCCGTTGGCAGGTATATTTTTTTTGCAGAAAGCGCTGAAAACAAAAATTCAAGCTTTAAATTTTTTAGAAGCTCTGAATTTACTATTTTATAATACCAATCTTATTTATTATGGTAGTATAGTGAATAAAGCCTTAAAAAGAAAAAAGTATATACGTTTTAAAAAAATTGTAAGTTTTAAGACGGAGGAAAAGGCATTATGGGGAAAAACACTCGATCGTATTTATCGCTTAATATTCAATATGATTTCCGTTACCCCATCAAAAAAATTGTTCTGTGCTAAAAAATTAAACATAAAAGATATTTTTATATGAATCAAAACATAAGTGTTAAAAAGAAAAGCGGAGTGATAGCTCGTGAAGCTGACCAAAAAATCATTATTCTTGATCCGAAAGAAGGTTCTGTTTACACACTAAATGATACAGCTGCATATATTTGGAAATTCCTCCATAAAAAAAGGTCTGTTTCTGAAATTCTCAAAAAAATAGCCGATGATTTTGAGGTTCCTGAAAGTAAGATCCGGAAAGACGTTATCAACTTCATCCAGAAAGGAATTAAAAATAAGCTTCTTCAAAAATCTAACTGAGTTGTTTAAAAACATTAAGAGCATTTATTCGAAAACCCAAACACGGTCCCGAACACTGACCTTCTTCAAGACCAAAATGTAGACACTTACGACATTCCGGAAGTACAAATTTTTTCTTTAGATTTTCTTCAATTTCTGCATATTTTTGTTTCAATTCCCCGTAGTTTGTCTTTTTTTCTAAAGAAAACATATTGAGAGTAGAAAGCGGATAGCAAGCAAAGGTTTTAAGATCGCTGTTTATATGAATACAGTCGGTACCATAACTCAAATTTGCGTGACATGTTTTTGTTTCATAAATATATTCGTAACCTCTTTTTTTTAAAAACTCCCTGTCATTATCTGAAAACATACAGGGACGATACATTGAATTAAAAACAGCTTTTTTTGAAGGACCTATTTTCTCTAAATAAGAAATTATTTTACAAACATTGTGACCAATCCGGGAAAAATCATTAATGGTGATTGGATTTTTACCACCCGCAGTCGGCGAGAGACAGCTTAATTTAAACATTGTTTGTCTTATTATTGAAGGATCTACTGAATCAATTATCTCAATTGCCTCTTTTTCATTCATAAACGAGCTTACAATCGACAATACAACAGTTGCATTTGCGGTGAAGGGACGAATATTTTCCATAACCTCTTGCCTTATTTTCGCATTAAAACGAAAACCGGGAGTACCGATATTAAAAATGAGGACTAACCGCGGCATAGCTTTTATTAATGCTTTTCTTACCTTTAAAGAAAAAAGGCCATTGGTAAACATCTGGATAATAAAAAAATTCTTAAGAGCATAATTTAAAATTTTGGGGAACTGTGAATTTAACGTAGGTTCGCCGCCTAAGAAATCAATGTTTAAAATACCTGCCTGTTTCAATTTTTTAGTAATAAAACGGAAGCTTTTAATATCCATCTCTTTTTTCTTAGTTTTAGCCATTTCAGTTGAAGCGAAACAGAAAGGACAGCTCTGATTACAGTAATCGCTCAAATGAATATTTTCATGTGTCCACGTGTTTACTGGGAATGGCTCCGATGTCATAATTAATTAAAAAACAGTTAATAAGCATCCCACACGTATTGATCTGCTGCAAGGAGAAATTGATCGATGAAAGTGGAATTATCTTTTTTGAATTTAGTAAAAAGAACTGTTTTTGTCAGAGTCGGTTTTGTATATTTTTTAAACTTTTTAATTGTTTTACTGTTAACCATATTAAGTCCATTATAACAAATATCAGTTTTTAACCAAAGAATACTCTTGCAAACATTGGTAACCAAAACAGTTTTTATTCATTAAATCCATTACTTCATCAAGGGTTATAGAGTCACCCGCCTTAATGTTTGTTAAATCTGTCGGGCGCATAACACCATTCTTTTTCTCAAACACCTTCGTCTTATCTAAAACACTTCTATTCCAATAAAAATTAAGCGTTTCCCCATCTTGCTCCCTCTTGATTTTTAATATCACTTCATACTCGTAATAACCATTTTTAAAATAACCATCTTTGACCTTGCTATATATATTTTTATCAACGGGAATTTTTCCTTGACCGAATTTAATTTCATTTACTTTTCCTTGATATTGATTGTGAATTGTTGAAGAAATCAAACTGATATTGGAGATTTGTTTCAATGCATCATAGAGACTGCCTTCATTAATAATGATTTCAGTTTTTGTTTTAGCAGTATTTGAGATGTTCTCTGTTCGGGTCCTCCGGTTTATGGAAACGGAGAATTTTTGGAGAAAAAGATAGACAGAGACCTCTGCAGCTATAGTAAATAGAAAGACAATAAAAACAAATACCAGCACTTTATTTACCCGCATCATATATTAATAAGTTACAGGAAAACAATAAAATTTTCAATCAATAAAAACCGGTAGTCAAAATAGAAAAAATATTCGTCTGATTTTCCTTACCGCCACCCAAAAAATCGTATAAATTACCTGCGGACTCATAAATACCCACATTTTCTTCCACCAGGGATTAGGAGACAAAAAGTAAAGATTTTTAAATCTCCCTACTCCTCTTTCTATTCTTGTATCATCGTCAAAAATACGAATGTTCTTAACTAAACGATTTATATATTCCTTTTTTATTTTATTTATTTTTATTTGAGAAGTTAATTTTGTTACGTTGTTTTCAGGATAGTATTTCTTCAGCAATAATAAACCAGGATAAAGAAAATTTTCAATCCTGAATGTGTTTGTCATTTTTAGTATTTCATTGATTACTTCTTTATTTGTTTCATTTCTATGATAAATCTTACTTAGCATCTCCAAACGCCATATACCTTTTAATCCGTGTTGGAAAAAATGAATTGCTAAATATGTTATGAGATTTGCAGAAGATAAAACAGGATAGCGTTTACCATCAACCTTTATCTGAACTTTTTCCTGAATGAATTTCTGCGATAATTCATCTATCCATTTTTGGGGATAGATCATATTTATTTTCCCCAGTTGCACAATACCCATATTAACTTCCAAATGCATATCAAAACTGACTAAGACATTGTTAAATCGTTTATAATAAGTTACTTCGGTTATTTTATCCTGCATAGTTTTAACGACATTCGAAAATGAAGTATCAGCCTCTGTATAATTGAAATTTAAAAATATCTTTTGAATATTTGAATAATCATTTTTCGATATTAAGATATCACAGTCATGATAAAAACGCCGAGGATGTGTTTTGTAAATAAACAAATGCAGAGGAAGTCCTTTGAGAAAAACAAAGTCTATTTTTGCTTTTTCAAACGCGTTTTTAATTTTTGCAATTTCCTGAAAATAGAGTGTTGACTGCAGCAAATAAGCTTGATCTGGATCAAATTTGCTTCCATTCCGCTTTATTTCAATAACCTTCCCGACAATTTGCTTTGAATAGACCTTTCCATCAGACCAAAGGTTGTTATCTCCTTTTGTAATTACATAATTACTACGCTTATAAATAATACGGTGGACTACGTCTTGTCCATTTTTGTGTATTAAACAAATATCATTTATTTTTACTGTTTTTAAACTGGATCTTTGGAAATATAAAACATCGCCTGATTGAAACATTGGCAACATACTAAACCCGGCAGATTTTGCAGTTAAAAAATTATTTTTCAATATTAATTTTGCAAGGCTGTTCATTCTGGAATATTATAATCAATGCTCTGACATAATAACCACTTCCATAGGCAGACATTAAATAATTATCTGATTTATTTTCTATTCTCTCCTCTCAAAATAAGCTTTCAATATGTCTCGAGCAATCGGCGCTGCAACATCTGACCCCTGCCCCCCTTCTTCAATAAGTACGGTTACTGCAATTTCCGGATTATCAAACGGCGCAAATATCGTAAACCACGCATGAGAAACACCTGATTTTGCGTGTGATTCAGCAGTTCCTGTCTTGCAACCTGTCTCAATCTTCCTCCAATATAAAGGGTCTCGCTCCATCTGTGCTTCAACTGAGGCTTTCTTATCATCTGGAGTTTCTGACAGTCTTTTCATTCTTAAATCCAGATTTTGTACCTTAAATTCAAAAAGTGGCCATCCAGTTCCCCCGGTTTCACACGCTTTTTTCATACCGGTTCGAACCAATTCTATTGTTTTTTGAGAAATAGGTAGCTTGATGCAAGATGATGGTTTATCCCTCAACAGTTGAGGAGTACACAGATAACCATTATTTGCAAACACAGATGATGATAGAGCCATTTGTAAAGGAGTGACCAATACATATCCCTGACCGATTGAAAAATTATAAGTATCTCCCAAATACCATTTTTCGCTTAAAACCTCTTCTTTCCAAAATGCGGAGGGAATTAACCCTTCTGATTGTTCAAATACAAAAGGAATACGTACACCCAACCCAAATTTTTCAGACCAATCCCGGATACCTTCCGGACCAAGCGCCTCACCTGCTTTATAAAAATAAATATCATTTGATCTCTGAAGAGCTTTTACAAAATCAACCATACCCTCTGTTCTTCCATATTGAAGAAAATACCAGTTGCCGAATTTTAACGGACCGGCTGTTATTTGCCCAGTATCTTCAATAAGTGTTTTTTCCGTAATTTTTCCGCTTTCCAAAGCTCCTGTTGCAACAACAAGTTTGAATATTGAACCGGGAGGATATGTTCCTTCTGTAGCCCGATTAAATAGCGGTTTTTCTTTATCGGTAAAATACGACTCTATTGATGGATCAGCACTCTCAAATTGCTGAATATTAAAAGAGGGGCTGGATGTAAGAGCTAATACTTTTCCTGTCTGAGGATCTAAAACAATCACGGCTGCCCGTTTTCCTTTAATAAGCTCAAATGTTGTTTTTTGAAGTTCCAAATCCATAGCGAGCTGAATTGTTTCACCATTTTGAGGAGGAATAATCGCCACTGTATTAATATATTTTCCCCCGGCATCAACCTCTATAAGTTTTTTCCCATTTCTTCCCCGCAGCTGACATTCATACATCCGTTCAACTCCGCGCTTCCCTGTTTTGTCCGCCAAATCCAAATGATTTATACAAATGTCTTTTTTTATCTCACCCGCATCCGCAATTTGACGATATCCCACCAAATGAGCTGTTTCCTCAGGAGCAGAATAAAAACGCGCCGAGGTAATTCTTCCCGAAGTTAATTTATTGTCTCCTTCTTTATTTTCTGCAACAACAAAACCCTTTCTATCAATTATTTTACCCCTTTTTGGCTCTATAACAATCTCTCGAATTCTATTTTCCTCCGACAATCTCCTATAATACTCTCCTTTTACAACGGTCAAGTGAAATAATCTAAGAATAAAAACGGCACATATTCCAAGAATAATAAGACTATAAATATTAACAAGTGTCGGACGATCAACATCTTGCTGTTTTCCAAAATGTATCTCGTCCAGCCGTGCGCGATGAATAGGAACTAATTTGTTTTTAAATAACCGTTTCATTATATTTTCGTTTGTATTAACATGAAATAAAGCTATTAACAATGTAAATAATTGTCATGCTGAACTCGTTCACACTGCAACCTAAGTTACATATGTTTCAGCATCTATTAAACAAGTTTGGGATGACAACAAAGTTGTTGTATAATTTTATTAGTTAATTATATCTTAATTCTATGAGTAAGGTTGTTATTGTCAGACACGGTGTTACCGAGTGGTCAACCCGTTTTACCGGTTGGACAGATATTGACATTTTGGAAGAAGGAAAAACAATCACCTATGAGTATGGTCTTAAACTTAAAAGTCTTGGATACACATTTGACATTGCATATACATCATACTTAAAACGCGCCATTCGGACACTGTGGACTGTGCTTGACGCAATGGATATGATGTGGATTCCGGTAGTCAAAAACTGGAGACTTAATGAACGCCATTATGGAGCTCTACAAGGTTTGAATAAAGCAGAAACAGTTGAAAAATACGGAAAAGAACAAGTTGAACTTTGGAGAAGAAGTTATGATGTCCCTCCTCCACAACTTGATGCAAACGACCCGAGACATCCTTCAAAAGACCAAAAATATAGCTCCATTTCCTCATCTGAACTACCTGTTGGAGAGTGTTTAAAAGATACATATGAAAGAACAGTTCCCTATTGGAAAACAGAAATAGAACCTTTATTACGAAGCAACAAAAACATCCTTCTCTCAGCACATCACAACTCACTCAGATCTATAATAAAATACTTAGACGATTTGTCCGATCAGGATATTGTAAATATAAATATTCCTTACTGTATTCCCCTTGTATATGAATTTGATACAAATGCAAAACCAATAAAACACTTTTATTTGGCGTCTGATGAAGAAGTAAAGCGAGTAATCGAAAGTATAAAAAACCAGACAAAAGGTTAATAAGTTTGAAAGTATAATAATGGACCTGATTCCATCTTCCCGCCTCGCGGCAAAGCGAGCACGGAGATGACAATTCAAATTATGCAAATTATTCCTAGTATTCTTGAAAACAATCCGAAGAACTATATTGAACAAATTTCCAATCTTTCTCCTTTTCTAAATCATTTTCAAATCGATATTGCTGACGGTATTTTAGTCCCAAACAAAACCGCACAGTTAAAAGAAATATTATATTTATTAACCAATAACCAGCAACTAACAACTAACAACCATTACGATTTTCATCTCATGGTTTCAAATCCGACTACTCATATAGATTATATTGAAGCCCTAAAAGCAAACATCAAGATTGAAACTATTTTTATTCATTATAAAGCATTACGCTATGAGGCTCCGTTTACTCATTTTGTTCATAAATACTCATCTGTTGCACAAATCGGTTTAGTCTTCAATCCAGAAGATGATATAAATACTATCAACAGTCTCATTCCTGTTAAAACTATCCCGATAGTACAAATTATGACAATTGATCCTGGCAAACAGGGAAATCCTTTTTTAGTTGAATCGCTCAAAAAAGTAGAACAACTGAGATCTCTTGGTTATAGGAATAAAATTGCGGTTGATGGAGGAGTTAATATTGAGACAATTCAACTTATGATTTCCCAAAAACAAATTCCTGACATTATCTGTCCCGGAAGTTATTTTTCAAAAGCAAAAAGTGAAGAACTGAAAGAACGGGTTAAGAAAATGAAACAAGTAATCTCAAATGTCATCCCGACAAAAGCCGGTCTACCCTGTAAGGGGATCTAGTAGATTCCGGTTTTCACCGGAATGACAAATACCAATATTGAATTACGAAATAAGCGAAGAATGCGGATTTTTTATTCAATCACATGCAAAATAATGATCGTGTCACAAAACCAACTTTCTCGCATTGAATAAAAAAAATACGCATTCGAGGCTATTATTACGGAATGAGATTTAAAAACAGAGAAGGGTTTTTTACCATACTCCCCACATCTTCCCAATCTAATTTCCCATCTTTTGAAAAATCAAAAGGAAACATCTTTTTAAAGGAAAATACATTTTTACCTTTATTAAAGGTAATATGAGTCTGGCGTGGTAAATAGTACGGCTTTAACAATACAATTCTATATTTGTTTTTTAGAGCAATGTTCTGCACCTCCTCAATAAGACCCTTCCCACCTCTTACATGAAGTCCTTTTTTTTTAAAAACAAGTATTTCGTCACTATCAAACAGTTGGAGTTCAAAATCATCCCCCTCTGTTTTAAACTTTGGAAAAAGAAGTACATCAAAATTTAAGCTTGGTAACGGATCAATGATAATTGAAATTTCTTTACTCTGAATGACCGACTTTCCTTCCCTGGTTAACAAGATACGCGACTTAAATTCATCGGTTGGTTTTTTTGTTTTAACTGTTAAAGATAACTCAATATCTTCTCCCGGTTTTATTTTTACAATATCTGAAAAAAAATAGTCAAAGGGTATTTTGTCTTTATTTTGAAATGTCAATGCATATTCGTGGTCTTTATCCCAAAATCCCTGCCCGGTGTTTTTTAGTGGTATCTTAAATCGATAGCTTGAATTCGCAACAAGATCAACGCTTTGTGGCATTCCAACAGTTCCCTCATCTCTTATTTGGGGTTCTCCTTTTTGTTTGGAAAGCTCTTTAACTGTATTATATTGAGTATAAAATCCATCACCGGGAATTTTCCATGAAAATCCTAAAAATGGCGGGCTTTGATAACTAAATACAAATGGAGTTACTGCGACCACCCGTTTATCAGGTCCCCAAATATTCTCGTATGCGATGTTAAAATTGTTTGCAACCCTTTCCTCATCATACCGCATATTTCTTTCCCACCCAGTTTCAGTAATAAAAACGGGGAGATTTTTTTTAACCCCCAATTCTTTAAGTAAATCCAACTCCCACTCATATCCCCGTATTGATCTGCGCCCAAAATCCCACGGACTGCCACTAAAGCCTGGATTCGGATAGGAGTGAGAAGCAAGACCGTCAATATAATTAAATATTTCCGATTTTGAATTTAAAATTGATGTATAAAATACACCCGCGTCTTCATAATTGGGATAAGAAGGGGGAGCTGATAAATCAAGCCCTGCCAACATGACAAAAAACTCTTTATTCTTTTCTTTTAATTTTTTTGCATACAGAAAAGCAATTTTTGCATACTCTTCGGAATTCACTTCTCCTCCCCACTCTTGTCCATGATTGACTTCATTAAAAAGAACAATATATCGGTTTGTAGTAATCCAATTCAAAGAATCAAGAAAGTCTACCCACTCATCCGCGGCTTTTTCTTCGGGCTTGCGCCAATTTTCTCCCTCTGGTCGAGTTGCCAATCGGACGATGGGAATCAAGTGATATTCACGAAGTTTTTCAAACAAATCCTGCCACTTTCGCCTATCGCGGTCATTTTCCTGAATAACAAGCGTTACATATCCGTAATCCCCTCCGTTTGTGTTTAAAAGCTCCGCTGTCTTTTTTATATCATCCTCTGACGGCTGAAGAAGTGATATACCGAATTTATTATTTGGACGACCTGATTCTAACGCCCTCACCGATATTGACATAAACAAAAAGAGTGTTACTGACAATAGCAGAACTATCTTTTTCATATGTATATGATAACAATAATTACTAAACTACATATGTTTTACGCCAACGCGTGCTTGGGAAAGAAGATCTGTACCTTTTGTATCAATCCCCTCTGTAGTATGGGGATCTTTGTAAATAACCTCACTAATTCCCGCATTGATGATTGCTTTTGCACATTGAAGACACGGAGCAATAGTGCAATAAAGTGTTGCTCCTTTTGTTGAAGCTCCATGATATGCAGATTGAAGAAGCGCATTAAGCTCTGCGTGCACACAAATACAAAGATCTTTCCGTTCATTTGTTTTTAAAATATTTGCATGACGGTCTGAACATCGTTTACATCCGCCGTCAACACAATTGGGAATACTTGCCGGAGTTCCATTATAACCTGTTGCAATGATTCGTTTTTCTTTGACAATAACAGCGCCGACTGAATTACGGATGCAGTTTGAACGCGCCTGCGCGCTACGGGCAATCTGCATAAAATACTCATCCCAGCTTAAACGTTTAGCTAATTTAGAGTTCATAATTATTACTTGTGAAGGTCATAAAATTTATGCGACCTGCCTGCCGGCAAGGCAGGCTTGGGATAAAAGGCTCCCACTTGAAGCAATAAATTTTATGACCAAACAACCTAATAATATCAAATTATAATTTGTATCCAATTTTTCTCAAGAATGCTTTCCTAATTTGTTTAGATTTATTATCTTCAATCCCAAGCGGCGATTCCCCATCAATCACCCCCAACACTCCCCTACTTTGTTTAGTTTCAGCAACAACAACTTGAGTTGAGTTTGATGTTGCACAAAAAATATGAACAATTTCTGAAATCATTTTTAATCTGTTCAATATGTTTATCGGAAATGCATTTTTTAAGAAGACAAAAAGAATATGACCTGCCCCCACTGCTTTTGCATTTTGTACCGCCAACGCAATCATTTCTTCATCTGTTCCTTCGGTTCGAATCATTCTCGGGCCTGAAGCTTCGCAAAAGGCTAAACCAAATTGCATTCCGGGAACGCTTTCCATAAGCGCCTCATATACGTCTTCAACGGTTTTAATAAAATGTGATTGAGCTAAAATGAAATTAACTGCTTCCGGTTTTTGTATCTCAACGACGTAAGTCTTCATACCCAATTATATCAAAACTTTTAATAGAGATCGTCAGGGGCCTAAGGTATAATTGTTCATATGAAAAAATCGGTTGTAGGTATTTTTGCCCATCCGGATGATGAAGCGTTTGGTCCGGCCGGCTCATTGGTACTGCTTTCAAAAACACACGATGTTTATCTTATCTGTGCAACAAATGGCGACGCAGGACAAAATCATTCATCGAATAAAAACAGCTTGGATATTATTCGAAAAGAAGAACTTATAAAATCTTCAAAATTACTCGGAATCAAACAGGTATTTTTTTTAGATTTTAAAGACGGAGAGCTCAATCAAACCCTATATCACTTGTTAGCTGAGAAAATTCAGGAAATAATTAATAAACTTAAACCCGAACTTTTGATCACGTATGAACCGCGCGGTGTTTCCGGACATATTGATCACATTGTTGTATCAATGGTTTCAACATTTGTATTTGAAAGGTTCTCTTTTATTAAAAAACTCTATTACTACTGTATAAGCGACTTTCAAAGAAAGATGATTAGAAATTACTTTATTTATTTTCCACCCGGATACAAAAAAGAGGACATCAACTTGATAATTGACATATCATCTGTCTGGGATATTAAAATAAGGGCAATTCAGGTGCATGCCTCTCAGGCAAAAGACGGCCGTCTTTTTATACTCGGTACGCAGGCGCTTTCAAAGATAAAATGGTGGAGTAAAATTGAAGAATATTTTTTAGTGCGAAATAAATAATCATCACGAGTTGATATAATAGAAGAAGTATTATTCGGGGTATAGTTCAGACTTGCCCCTCGAAGTCCGAAGGACGAAGTGGGGTGGTTTGAAAAAAAAGATCGTGTTGAATATAAATTGTGTTTTCGGGATGTATTTCAGATGGTTTACACTGTAAATTTCCTACAGAAATTTACAGTGCTAGAACGTTGAGTTGGCGTGTGGAGGTTTATCGGGGCGTAGTTCAGATGGCTAGAACGTTGGGCTGGGGGTCCAAAGGTCGGCAGTTCAAGTCTGCCCGCCCCGACTTTTTGTAATTTTAAATATTCTTTTATATATGTCAGGAGATGGAATAATTGTTGATATGCCAAAATCTCATAATAATCTTGAAGCAGCTGTCTTGTTTGGACAAAACAGAACTGCAAATATGATTCAAAGGGTTGGCCTACAAGACATTCAAGTAACTCAATTAAAAAGTACCATTCAAAAATTACAAGGCATCACAACAAAAGAAGTTCCTGGAAAACCATATGTCCGAATAGATGCGGAACTATTACCTCACAATCGCGCAGATATAAAACTTGACAACTTACGCGCATTGCTAACAAAAAACGCTATGGGAAAGATCGGACTTATTAATACGGTTGAAGAGTCTTCAGGAAAATTACTTATTTCCACCACACTCGGCAACATAGAATTATATATGGGCCAACCAACTTTTAACGATGATGAAGATTTTAGTATTCAAATAAACACTCTTTCACCCACTGGGGAATACAAATACTACACACTTAACACAAAAGAAAATTTTGTAAAAAATCCTCAAGCAATCGGAGTACTTCAAGATACTGCCCGCCTTCTGTTAATCCTTCACGAAGATGCTGCAAGTCTTGCCGGAGACGGTTCACCATCTAAAACCGCTTATGATACCGCGCTTGACGCGCTTGATGGTTTCTTACCACATGAACCCAAACCCGTTTTAACCCAACCACCTGAAATATCAGCGGAAGCCACCACTCGACTTAAAGAGGCAACTCAAATGGTAGAAACACAGTTTTCCAAATTGAACAAAAAGGGACAAATGGCACTCATAAGCGTCGTTGCAAACGCTCACGAATTTGGTATTACACCCGCAGACCTTCAAAAAGCTCTAAAAACTCTTGATATTCTTGGTTTTACAAACGAATTAAACACCATCGAAACTGTTGTGGGAAATAGACCGATGTATTCTTCTGAAGATGTGGGAGCTATTAAAGAATTACTCGATACGGCAAGGGGTTCCAGTAGCTATTATAAACTACTAAACACAACTCAAAATATGACCTTAAGAGATTTATTTTCCCCGGGAGACGAGTTAAGAACTTTAGCAAAAAATGCCGATCTCATCTCCTCTTTATGTATTGCTGTCCGACTTACCGATACAATGTTTACAAAAAAACAATTACCAAAAACAAAAGATGAAGTTATGAGTAGATTGCAACCCTTCAAGGCCGGAGTCGAAACCCGATTTACACCACCGTTATCACTTGATAAATTCCGAACAGTCGTAAAAAAGAATGTTCTTGACACTTACATTGCACAACTAAAAGCGGGAAACGCTGACGAACAACTTATGGCAAGTGCTTTTCTTCTGTAAGCCTACTCCCACTCCATTGTTGCAGGAGGTTTGGTGGTAATATCATAAACAACACGGGAAACTCCGGGAACTTCGTTCACAATACGCGTTGATATTTTTTGCAACACTTCATACGGAAGATTTGCCCAATCTGCAGACATACGATCTTTTGAATTAACAATCCGGAGAGCAATAACATCTCCAAAAAATCTCGCATCTCCTTTTACCGCTGTACTTTTTGCGTTTGTCAGGACAGTCCAGCATTGGAAAACTTTATCATACCATTTGCATTTTCTCATCTCATCGACAAGAACCGCATCGGCCTGAACTTGTTTTGCAAGTTTTTTTGCTGTCACTTCTCCCAAAATCCTCACCGCATGCCCTGGACCGGGAAACGGCTGCTGAAATACTGCTTCTTTTGGAAGCCCTATCTGAAGCCCTATTTGCCTCACTTGATCAGTATAGTAATACTTCAATGGCTCTAAAAGTGATAGCTTCATATCTTTTGGTAACCCCCCCACATTATGATGACTTTTTATGTGTGCAGCATTTTTGGTCCCTTTAGAATGAATAAAATCCGCATAAGTTGTGCCTTGCATAAGAAAGTGGGCTTTTGGATAATTAATAAGTTCTTTTTCAAATAATTCAATATAAAGTTTACCAATTGTTTTTCTTTTTTCCTCTGGATTAACTACCCCTTTTAGGGCTTTAAGAAAATCTATTTTTGCATCAATAATTTTTACTTTAATACCGAGTATTTTTGGAAATACATACTTAATCCGTTCAATCGTCCCTTGCCTCATCAAACCGCTTTCGATATATATCGGAACAAATTGTTTTCCTATTGCTTTTGCAACAAGGGCTCCTGCGACTGCACTATCCGTCCCTCCGGAAAAAGCGCCGATAACTGTCCGATTTCCCACCTTTTCTGTTATTTGCTCTATCATTTCGTCAGTATTTATCTTCTTAGGCACCAAGGGAATCTTACATATCCGGGTAATAAAATTGTTGAACAATAATTGACCTTTCTCTGTGTGAGAAGACTCTGGATGAAATTGTACACCAAAAATATTTTGCGTGTTGTGTTTTACAGCCGCAAAAGAAACTGTTTCAGTTGAGGCAATGACAGAAAAATTATCCGGCGGTTTAATTACCGTATCACCGTGAGACTCCCAAACAGGAATAATTTTTGGAAATCCATAAAATAGACTATCAAAATCAAATATAGTCAGATTGGCCGGTCCATATTCTTTTTTTCCGGATTCAACACTACCGTTAAGAAGATGCGCAACAAGTTGCCAACCGTAACAGATTCCTAAAATAGGAATTGATAATGAAAAGATTTTTTTGTCAATGGTCGGAGCTCCGCGTTGATACACAGATAAGGGGCCACCGGAAAAAATTATTCCTCTTGGGTTATATTTTTTTATTTCTTTTAAAGCGGATTTTGGATTTACTATTTTTATTTCAACACCCAAATCCTTTATTCGTCTCCCAATGAGATGACTTGTTTGCGAACCAAAATCAACAATAATGATTGAGGGGCTAACTGATTGTCTTTTTTTTTCCATAACATATTATCTCTCAGGATGCCCACATATTCAAATAGTTATTTTATTCTGTATTTTTTCCACCATTTGCTAGACTGATAATTATGAAATATATCAAGTACCTTGTTCCCCTGATTGAATATATTATTATTTCTTATATTTACTCCTTTATTCTGAACGGATCTAGTGCTCAACAAGTTTCGTTCGTTTTCCCCTTATTTATCGCATTATTTGTAATGATTGGGTTGGGAAATATATTTAATGCTTTTCAGCTTTATAAAGACATATTGCTAATAAAAAAATTCCTTGTTTTAAAATCAATCGGTGAACTCAAAAACGATTCAAAAGTAGCAGTTTGTGGAAAAATTATCTCTGCTGATAATCAGCCGATTATTTCTCCCTTTTTGCATCAGTCCGTGGTTTTTTTTAACTATTCCATATACCAATTTAATGGTCAATCGAATTCCAACGATTATTACGGGTGCAGCCTTACTCCGTCCGTTATTCAATCAAATGTCGGAAATATTGCAATTAAATCGTTTCCTGTTCTTGAGGGTTTTAAGGAGAATGAGATCTCATTCTCAACCTTACCCGCAACACAACAAATATATGCCAACGCGGTTACTTTCATTCAACAAACTAAATTTGAAATTAACCGATCAAGCGATGTTCTCAACATATACAAATTGGGAAAAGGATTGTTAAAAGATCGCGACGGATATATTAATCAAAATGTCCAGTATTCAGAAACCGCTTTTGATATGCGCACCCGCAGCTTATCAGAATCTTACATACTAAACGGTGACGAAGTATGTGTTTTCGGTATCTGGAAAGCCGATCAACAAGGGATAACATCTGACTATAATCGAACCACCCTGAGAATCGTCAGGGGAACTCCGAACGTGGCAATCGAAAATATTAAAAAACAACTTATTAAAAGTCTTTTTACTGGATTGATTTTTTTAGGCGCAATTCATCTGTTGTTATTCGGGGGAATGTTTATTTCATCCGCTGTTAAACTGCAAAACAACTATCAAAATAGTAATGGTTCTGCAAACTATATTGTTCCAACAACAGTAATAACACCCACCAACAGTCCGAATCTGACAACCTATCAAAATTCAGTCGGTAACTATTCTTATCAATATCCTTCTAACTGGATAAATACCGAACGGATAAATCGCGACCCGAATATCCCGGAACAACCGATTGTCAGTGTTGATTCTTTCGTAAAAAATCCAATCTATGCTCCAATGTATGGAAGTTTGGACATACATTATGATATAAACGACCCCGATTGTACTTATTCAAAATCAGCGGACATATCAAATTATTCAAAAGGCAATGTTGTGATTAACGGAACAAACTATGAAACATATAGTAAATCAGCTTTAAATACGGCAACCAACCGCATAATCTATTCAGAAGATGTTTTTATTCCCAAAGCAAATCGTTGCTACGTCATTAGCGTTTTAGATCAAGAACACCGACCCTATCGCGAGTCACTTCAGGCAATTCTTGATTCATTTTTGTTTCTCGATGATCAAAGCCTACCATCCGCCCCCGCCACCCCCTCCGCCGCCCCCGCCCGATGAGCCACCACCTGATGAGCCCGAACTTAAAGAAGGATTACCCGAAGAAGACGATATTGAGCTTGTCAAACTGTCGGAAAACCCATTGACTGAAAAATCATGTTTCGACCCTAAATCCGAACCAACATACCAAGCTGGTACTACTGGCATTCCGGCAGACAACATCTGTGTAAATGTGTCTTTAAACTGAGCGTTCCATTCGGGCTCCACACCAAGCGCAATTGCATAGGGGAGATACCGCTCATACATTGAAAATTTTGCAGGCAAATCCATCTTTACCCCGGTAATGTGCCGATTCTGTGATTTTAAAAAAATTACAAATCCATCAATTACATTCTGAATTTTTCTTGCCTCAATAGTTCTTCGTGGAAGAACGGCATAAAAAACCTTTATCATAATAAGCGAAAGTACTAATCCAACAATACCAATTAAACCAAACGCCATACTCCCGGTAAAAATTCCCACTCCGACGAATGGTATTAAAAAAACAGATAAAAAAATTGCCATAAAAACATTTATGTATTGTTTTTTCACAATCACCGCAGACCAGAGTTGAAAACATGCACCGACAAAAACAGAAACAACTGCGTTCCAGAAACCGGCAAAAAACATGAAAAATATATTCGTAATATTTTGACTGACCACCGCATTATATACCTGAGCCGCAAGAAATAAAATAAATATAAAAACGGCGATAAATAAATAAGAATGATTGGAAATCACAAGATTTTTTTTAATTTTATTAAAATATTCTTCAACATCATTTTTAACAGTTGCCAAAATCTGCCAATTCGATGGCCGGATTACAAACGCGTTTGGCTCATCAATCGGAGCCGAAAACATATTTGCAATATTTCCAACCTGAGCATTTATAAAACCCGATAAGTTCTGTACAATCGGGCTTTTTGATGAAGTATCGCTCAATATCACATTGTCTCTTTCAACGGCTTGTTTAAGTTGCGGAACAACAAGAAACTGACCGCCGGGCACATTTGAGATTTGAGGAAATATTCCGGTATAAATCATTTTTTCTTCATTAATCAACGTGTCCGGATTTTTGTCCGTTCTTATTAACGAATACATATTGTTAATTTTTTTGATCTTCAAAAACCCCTGAGCTGCCAAACTGACCATTGCAGTTGTTAAACATGCATCATCATAATTACCCATATTATGTATTGTCCTCATCTCGGCAGGTGTTATGTCTTTAGGTGGGGTAAGTTGCACGACAGTCGGACCGACAAACTTATTATCTCGCCCGACCTTATACCAGATAGTAAGATATACTATTAATATAGTAATAGACAATAATACTCCAGCAGCTGTTTGAATATCAAAAAATGATATCAAACGATCAGTAAGTGTTGGCTCATTAACTATTCCTCTTGGCCAGTGAATGGCCACCGTATAACCCTCTTTGACGCCTAGTGGGCGTGACATCTTCCCATTAATAATGGTTGAATTGTTTAAGGTCGTTTGAAAAAAATCATTCGACTGTTCTTTTGATCCCTGCGGTCCAATATACCCGACTGTCACAAGTGAGTCGGGAGAAATATTTTCCGGTAATGTAACAGTTACCTGGGCTTCCTCAATGGGAAACTCCCAGCCATTACCCGTAACGTTCCAATAAAGCTCATCATAGTCTTTAAAAAAACCGAGCTGATTTGTTGTCTCATAAATTATTTTATATTGATAAATGTCTGACGGTATATAAATATTATTATCACCGATATATACTCTGACTCCGTTTATCTGTTTTTCTAACCTGTATGGCTCAGGTATATTGTTTTTAAAAACAGAAATTATACGAAATCCTTTTGTGGTTGCTTTAAACCAATTTCCATATATTGTCGGAAAGTCACGAAATATTCCCCGCTTTATTTTATTCCCCGTCGCATTAACAGTTATGTCTTCTGTTACAAGGAGGCTTGAATCTTTTCGGATAAAAATACTGCTTTCAAACTTAATAATCCTTTCTTCACCCCCGGGGTTTGTTTGAGCATATGCTTGATTTCGATGAAAAAAAGAAAACAATACAACACTTAATAAAAGAAGGGTTGTTTTAGTGAATATTTTCCTCATGATATTTTTATCTTACAGACACAAACATTATGATGCAAGCAATATGTGTATTTAATTATGTATACTATAATATGAAACTGGAATCTCAAAAATTTCATACTGTTTCCTGGATAAATCTTCACACATCTACTTTTCAACTTGCACAAAAAATTAAAAAGAGCGGCAAAAAAATTAGTCTTATAGTTGCAATAGCCCGGGGAGGAATGACCATTGCGCAAATTCTCTCTGATCTTCTATCTCTCCCCGTCGCGACATTTACCATTTCAAGCTACAAAGATATGCAACAAAAAGACCTGTCTAATATATCTTTTCATGTAGGCGCCCGGCTCGAAAATAAAGACGTACTGCTTGTCGACGATATTTCAGATACCGGAAAAACATTTATCAGGGGAAAAAAATATCTTACAGAACTTGGCGCAAACTCCATAACAACCGCTTCTCTTTTTACAAAACCATGGACAAAATACTTTCCCGACTTTTATAATACTCAATCAAATAAATGGATTATTCTTCCTTATGAAGTAAAAGAAACAATCGATTCCATTACAGAAACAATGCGAAAGGAAAAAAAGACAACAATACAAATTCAAACCAAATTAAAACAAATCGGAATACCAAAAGAGTTTATTAAAAAGCTGACCAACTCGCGCAAACCGGGTTGACCCTGAACCGATTCACCGTGAAAAAAATTCAGACCAAAATAACATTTATGTACACTTTTAAAAAATCATTCCAAATATTGAAGCAATACGCGCCATCGTTTCCTGAAACGCTTATTGTATTGGGCTCCGGATGGAATAAAATACTAGATGAGGTGAAAATTGAATCAGAAATTGGGTATAAAAAACTGTTTGGCGTAAAAACAACAGTGCCCGGTCATACGGGAAAACTTATTATCGGGAAAATCAACAATAAGTGTGTTGCTTTTATGTCAGGAAGAATCCATATGTATGAGGGATATTCAGGTGAAGAGGCAACGCTCCCCATACGTGTTTTTGCAAAAGCAGGAATAAAAAATCTTATTCTTACAGCTTCTTGTGGAGCCCTAAATCAAAAATATAAGGTAGGAGACTTTGTTATATTATCAGATATGCTAACACTGTTTTTAGCATTAGACAACCCCCTTAAGGGCCCGCAGTTTATCGATGTTTCTGAAGTATTTGATATTGAAATGAGAAACAAGGCAAGAAAAATATGCGCCGACAACAACATTCCGTTTCACGAAGGTGTATATGTGTTTTATCATGGGCCAAATTTTGAAACTCCTGCTGACAAAATGGCTTTGCGTTTTTTAGGCGCTGACATATGTGGTATGAGCACGGTGCCGGAAACACTTACCGCACGCTCTTTTAGCATAAAAGTCATCGGACTTTCTTTTGTCACCAATCTCGCATTTGTAAAACACAATCACAATGACGTGCTTAAAGAAGCTGAAAAAGGAAGTCAAAAAATGACAAACCTTTTGAAGAAAATTATTTTTTCGGTATAATTCCCAAAGCCATTCTCATTACCCACGGATTATTCACCGGATCTCCTGATAGCTCCTGTATTGCCGCTTCATATCTCATAATTTTTCCTTTTAAAAAAGGCCCTCCACAGGGAGATATTTCTCTCATACGGAAATGGGCCATATTATCCGGCACAACGATTCCTGAGGAAAGTATGTCAATTGCCCTCAGCCCACCCGAAACATCTGGGTTTGCCCTTACAACTTGCTCAACGCTTCCCATATCAACTTCAGGATTTATCACCCCCAACATATAAGATGTGTGAAAAAGTATTATTCCAGAAAGATCTCTCTCAATCACACCTATACCCGTATCAGAGGAAATTCTTTGTCCACGAAGAGCATAAATTGCTTGTAGGATTTCATCTCTTTTTTCCGGAGTATTTGGTTTGTTAAACGAGTGAACTATTCCGGAGTCATCCAACACCTGCCACGTTGCATCTCCCACACGTGTCTGTGACCATTTGGTTCAAGATTGTGTAACAGGGCCTTAGCTTTTGCAAGAGCAACATATATTTGATAGGGTATGTCTGAAATACGGCTTCTTACAACAACACCATGACCATTTTCATTATCGTGATTTGTTTCTCCCACACTTACTCTTTCCATTTTCCTTCCATCTTCTTCTGTCTCTATTCCGACACCCCGACACAACTCTGCCTTTAACGGGCTACTTGTAACGAACCGCTTTGACTTCGGTCCGTAGGGATTAATTGTTTTAAAAAATTCTACCCCCATAACAAAAAATCCCGCGCTATGCGCGGGTAATGTTGCAATAAATAATGCGTTTTATCCTTTCCATATAAAAGAATACATTGTCTAAACAAAAATGCAAACCCTTTAAAAAACTCGTTGTATTTTTACCACAGTCTGCTACAATTGAATATGGAAAGCGTACTTCAAAAAAAACCAAATCTTGCAGATCTTCACGCACATATTGGAACTTCAATCTCGCCCGCAACATACTGGCACATTGCTCAAAGTGAAGGATACAAGCTCCCCAAACGAGATTATCATGATTTTGTTGATTTTCTTGTACTTTCCCCTAAGAAAAAAATGACACTCAAAGAATATCTTGATGCCGTCTACCATCCTATTCTTGACAAGCTATCATCCGGTTCAATTGCGCTTGAAAAGGGGGTTTATGAAACAATGAGTGGCGCCTATAGGAGTAACAACATTACACTAATCGAACTTCGCGGCAACCCAATGAAACATAACCATGAAGGCGAAGTTGACCTTGACCATACCATCATGGCGATGCTTCGAGGAATGGAACGCGCACTTCTTGAATACCCAAAGCTTCGTGCGGGAATTATTTTCTGCTTAGATCGTCAATTTTCAGTTGAAAAAAACACCATTATTATCAATAAGGCAATTAAATATCACAATCGAGGCATAATAGGTCTTGATTTTTCAAACTACGACACGGGCCTATTTCACTTCAAAGACTATAAAAAACTCATAGCTACTGCAAGAAAAACAGGCCTTAAAATCACCGCACATTCAGGAGAAACTGAAGACACAAACGACATAATGGAATGTATAACAGAAATACTTCCAAACCGCATTGGTCACGGAATACGAGCAGCATACGACAAATCAATCATCAAGCTCTTAAGAAAACATCAAATCGTGCTCGAGATCTGCCCTCTTAGCAACATAATGACAAAAGCTGTAAAAAATAATGAGGAGATGCGTCATATTCTGAAAACGTTTTGGGATGAAAACATTAAGTTTACAATAAACACCGACTGGCCGGAGATGATTGAAGGAGCCCACCTAATAAATCAATATAAATATCTTTATATTAACAACATTTTAACTTCCGAACAAATTAAACAAACAATTAGATGGTCTTTTGAAAACTCATTTATCAATTTAAAAAATACAAATGAAAATCTCTATCTCTAACTATGACCATAAGTTTGCAGGCGAAGGTTTGACGTTTGATGACATTCTTCTTGTTCCGGGCCATTCAAATTTTAAAAGAGACGACATATCTCTTCGGACGAAACTTACCAGATTAATCTCGCTTCAAATTCCTCTTGTTTCTGCACCAATGGACACGGTTACAGAACACAAACTCGCAATCGCACTCGCTCGACTTGGGGGAATTGGGATCATACATCGAAATCTTACCATTCAAAATGAGGCTAACGAGGTTCAAATGGTAAAAAAAGAGGGGCTTCTTGTTGGGGCTGCAGTCGGCATTGGCCGCGGATCCGAAGAGAGAATAAATGCCGTTGTTGCAGCTGGGGTCGATGTAATTGTGGCAGACTCGGCACACGGATTTACAGACGACATTATTAAGCTCGTTAAGTGGATTAAAAATAAATACCCAAATATGCAGGTAATCGCCGGAAATATCGCCACATCAAATGGCGCTGAAGCGCTTATTCAGGCCGGAGCAGATGGACTTCGGGTCGGAATGGGTCCTGGCGCTATTTGTACAACGCGCATCATCTCCGGAATGGGAATACCCCAAATTACCGCCATCCTTGAAACTGTTTCTGTTGCAAAAAAACACGGAGTAACCGTGATCGCCGATGGAGGAATAAAATATTCAGGAGATATGGTAAAGGCTCTTTCTGCTGGGGCATCTACTGTTATGATGGGTGGCTTTTTTGCATCGTGTAAAGAGGCTCCGGGCGAAATTGTCGAACTTAATAAAGATCATGTACCCGCGCGATTTAAAAGCATTCTCAAAACAGATCAAGAAATTTATCAGTTTAAATCGTATCGAGGGATGGGCTCTGTTGGAGCAATGGAAAAGGGAGCAAAAATAAAATCAGAAAGCGAGTTTCATGGAAAAAATTACAAGGACAAAATACTTATCGCTGAGGGGGTTGAGGCATTGGTGCCGGTTCACGGTTCAATTGTTGATGTTGTTGCCCAAGCAATCGGTGGAATAAAATCGGGGATGTATTATGTTGGTTTTAAAACAATTGAAGACCTTCAAAATGACTCGCAGTTTATAAAAATTACGCAAGCATCTCTTATGGAGAGCCACCCACACGATGTGCTCATTACCAATGGAGGAAAAAATTATAAATAAAACCGTAGCACGCGTTTACCCACCACACCACGTTTTACTTCGTATTTGATAAAATATCATATGCTTATGTTTGTGTTGTTCATTATCTGGAAAAGTTTTGATTTTTTAATTTCTTTTACTGCGCCCCGCTTCATTCCTTATCTGGGCTTTTTTCCCTACCGGGAATTTTTAGTTGATTATAATCTTCCGACATTTCTTTCTTCTTTTGCAAGTTTTGACGGTACCCAGTATTTAACGTTGGTTCGGGAAGGATATAACACATATACACAGGCCTATTTCCCTCTTTATTTTCTCACAGTAAGATTGGTTTCAGAACTTTTCCCCATGTTTCATGCAGCACGAATTCACAACGATCTTCTTGCATCTTTGGTTCTGTCTAATGTTTCATTTCTTCTCGGTCTTTATTTGTTTCAAAAATATCTCGCGCTTCTTTTTCCGAAGAATAAATCCATTATTTTATGGACAACCCTATTTCTTCTTTTTTTCCCAACCTCATTTTTTTTCGGTGCTGTTTATACAGAAGGTCTTTTTTTCCTTTTATTTTTTGGTTCTTTGTATTTTTTACAGAAAAAAAATTATTGGATTACATCACTTTTTGCAGTTTTTGCATCTACCACTCGTTTTATAGGGATTTTTTTAACTATTCCCTTTTTGTTTCATTTTATTGATTGGAATTTAATAGGGCGATGGGGAGTTAAAATTAAAAGTTTAAAATTTAAATTTAACTATTTAACCATAGCAACTCCCCTTATTGGTTTGTGTGGATATATGGTTTATTTGTGGAAAACAGTCGGCGACCCTTTATTCTTTTTTAACGCTCAACCGGCGTTTGGGGCAAACAGATCAACCCATTTTATTTTATTACCCCAGGTTTATTATCGGTATATTAAAATTTTGTTTACTGCGCAGTGGAACTTTCAATATTTTATTTCTTTAACTGAAGTTTTATTTTTTACTTTTATTTTTGTCGTTTTAATTTTAGATTTGATTAAAAACCTGCTTGTCCCGCAAAGTTTTAACAAAGCGGGAAAATTAAGAATTAAGAATTTTGATCTCATCGCGCTAAACTTTTTCTCTTTTGTCAACTTAATTCTCCCAACCCTTACCGGAACCTTTTCCTCAATCCCCCGCTATGCGCTTTTTTCCATTTCTGCTTTTATATTTTTAGGGGGAATAAAAAATATTAAACTGAAAATAGTCCTGTTGAGTATTTTTTTAATACTCCACACAATCCTTCTTGGATTTTTTATCCAGGGATATTTTGTGGGATGATATAATTGCGTAGCAGGGCCCATGGCGTAACGGCTATCGCGCTTCCATGGCATGGAAGAGACTAGGGGTTCAAATCCCCTTGGGTCCACAATTATTTTCTTATTTCAAATTTTTCAAATATTTCTTTTGGTTCTTGCCAAAATATTTCAACATCATCAACGCGGGAAACGGGGGGACCTTCTTTTACTTTTTGGATTATTTCTTCAATTTTTTCAGAATCACCTTGAAAAACAGCCTCAACCCCTCCCGACTTTCCAAAAATATGAGAACTTTCAAAGTTATTTCTCACCCATCCGTTTACCGGAATAAACTTTGTCTGAATTTTTACCCACGCCCTAAAGCCAACCCCTATCACGTCACCCTTTATATAAAGATGTGCCTGTTTTAACATATTTTTATTTTAGTTCCGGATCAATTTGTTTTGCCTGAATCAAATACCTACCTCCTTCGTGCCCGGTTTTATTCAGTGTTTTTGAAAGATTATAATTAACATCTCTTGCATTGGGATTTTTCTTTAAAAGCTCTTCTAAATTATTAATGTAAAGTGTGTCGTTTCGTTTCTCTGCAAATACTTCATTTTCTATTTTTTGCCCATATTTATTTTTGTAAGAAATATATAGGCCATTAAATTCGGGAGTTGACAGAATGGATTTGAGCACAAAGCCCACCGAATTTTTTTCATCCTGAACAAATTTACTATAAAGCGGTGAGATTGTTTGAGATAAAACAATGTTATACAAAAGAACTATAAAAAATATAAAATATACAGCACCCCACAATCCATTTAGTATCGTTTTTTTTGAAGAGCGAAATTGATTGTACCAACGCATATATATAGTATATACTTTTTTTATGGAGATAAGCACAATGTTTCCATTGTTAGTTGAAAGAATGATCAATTTAAGCATAGCGCTTGTCGCCTCTCTTGTGGCAGGAGGATTTACTTTTATTTTTATCTACCTGATTATTTTATATTCTCGGATAAAAAAGAGAGAGCAAGCATCTCTTGAGATGATAACGCTCGAAATTCGTCTTCAAAAAGAAAATGAAATCAAAATAGATGCTGCAGAACAAATGTTTGCCTCATTTACCTCTTTGAAAAAAAGCGGTTTTTTTTCATTTTTGGACATTGACGATGCAATTGCTTTCGAAATAGTTGGGAAAAAATCAGATATCCGGTTCTACGTTTCGGTTCCCTCAAGAATAGTTGATTTAGTTGAAAAAACAATTTATGCATACTACCCGACCGCAGATATAAAAAAAACAGATGAACCAAATATTTTTGTTGAAAACGGTAAGGTTGTTTTCGGAGCGCTTGTTCAAAAAGAAGATCAATATATGCCTATTAAGACATATAAAGACCTTCCCACGGATCCGCTCGCGTCAATAACTTCAGCACTTTCCAAAATGAGCGACGATGAAGGCGCTATTATTCAGATTCTGATCCGATCTTCAAAGTCAAAATGGAAAAAACAAGGAAAGTCATATGTCACATCAACTAAAAAAAACGAGGCAAATCCTGAAAAAGCCACGTTTAAAACCGACCCGAAGGTGCTGGAAAAAATTGACGACAAGTGTTCTCATCCGGGATTTGAAACAGCTATCCGATATGTGGTTTCTGCAAAAACAAAAGATATCGCTGGGATTCATCTCAGAAATATATCTTCAGCATTTTCTCAAATGAATTCCGACCTCAACTCCCTGAAAAAACCACGTTTGTGGTTTGCGGGAGGATTTATGATTAATTTTATCTATAAGTTTTTTCCTGTTTTTGAACCTCGGTTTTTTCGTTCCATCTCCGTCTTTTCAACAGATGAATTGGCGACCATGTTTCATCTTCCGAATAAAACAATTGAGACCCCCCACATACAATGGCTAAAAGCAAAGACCGCTCCGGTTGCCGCAGACGTACCAAGCTCGGGGGGCACATTTATGGGTTTTGGATACTACCGGGGAACAAAACGATCCATCAACATAAACCCCGTTGACCGCATGAGACACGCCTATATTATCGGAAAAACAGGTGTGGGAAAATCTGAATTACTTAAAGAAATGATAAAACAAGACATTAAGGCAGGATATGGTGTTTGTGTTATTGATCCCCACGGAGACCTTATAACCGACACTCTCAAATTTATTCCGCCCGAACGGGCTGAAGACGTTATTCACTTTGACCCCTCAGACACAGAAAGACCAATGGGGCTTAATCTTCTTGAAGCTAAAACAGAGGAAGAAAAACACTTTATCACAACCGCAATAATAAACCTTATGTATAAGCTTTACGACCCGCAAAGAACCGGAATTATCGGCCCCCGTTTTGAACACGCGGTTCGAAACGCAATGCTCACCATTATGTGTGAACCGGGCGCAACATTTGTTGAAATAGTGCGCATACTCACCGATCAAAAATATGTTCAAGAGCTTCTTCCAAAGGTACAAGACCCTATTGTGCGTCGCTACTGGACAGACCAAATAGCTCAAACCTCCGACTTTCACAAATCAGAGGTGTTGGACTATATTGTTTCAAAATTCGGACGGTTTGTCACAAATAAAACCATACGAAATATTATTGGGCAATCAAAATCGTCTTTCGATTTCAGAAAGGTTATGGATACGGGAAAAATACTCCTTATCAATCTCTCGAAAGGTAAGCTGGGCGAAGAAAATTCAAGCTTCTTGGGACTTGTCATTATTCCCAAAATCCTCATGTCTGCAATGAGTCGTCAAGAAATTCCCGAAGATGAGCGACGAGATTTCTATTTATATGTCGACGAGTTTCAAAATTTTGCAACCCCTGACTTTGCCGTTATTCTCTCTGAGGCAAGAAAATATCACTTGGGACTTACAGTCGCCAATCAATTTATCGGACAAATGGACGAAGAGGTTAAAAACGCCGTTTTTGGTAACGTTGGAACTATGATTGCGTTTCGCGTAGGCGTTACCGACGCTTCATATATCCAACGTGAATTTCAGCCTGTTTTCGGTGAATCCGACCTTATCAATATTGAAAGATTTCATGCTTATATGAAAACAATCGTGAGAAACGAACCGGTTCCCCCATTTTCAATTGATATGACAAAAGATATTAGTAAACTTAAAGGTGAGGCTAACGATAAAATAGCAGAAGCAATTGTTCAATTGTCACGGCTTAAATATGGAAAACCAAAAGAGCTTATTGAGGCCGAAGTTACTCAAAGATCAAAACTATGATCTCGTTCGAAGCATTGTTAATAAATAAAGAAGAGATTGCGCCGGGAATATTTTTTTTAACTTTTAAAAAAAACGGAGATATTCTGTTTAAGTTTAAACCAGGACAATATCTCATTGTTACAATACCTTCGGGACAAGGGTCTGTAAAACGTCTTTATTCTATTGCTAGTCCGCCTGAAACACAAACCTTTAGCCTCTTAATTAAACGTGTAGAAGGTGGTGTCGGCTCTACCTATCTGTCAAACCTGTTACCGGGTGAAGCTGTTCCAATGTCGGGGCCGGCGGGATTATTTTCTTTTCAAGAGAGCCCCGCGCACAAGATTTTTCTCACAACAGGAACAGGTCTTGCTCCTGTTAAAAGCTTTATTTCAACCTATAAAAATCTACCTATGTCTCTTTTTTGGGGCCTCCAAACAATGAGAGATGTGTACTTTCTAGATTTTTTCAAAAAAACAAGGTTGGAAAATCCACTATTTAACTATCGCGTATGTCTTTCGAGGGAGTCCCTCCTCGATCGCTCCAAAGAAAAAGATACTTCAGTTTTTTTTCCTGGCCGAATAAACGAGGCTCTTGAATTTTATATGGGCTCAACCTTCCAATCTCTCGGGAGAAACAGTTTTGAATACTATATTTGCGGTTCCCGTGCGGTGGTTGACTCCCTCAAAGAACAACTTCTTTCTTCTGGCACAGAAAAAGACCATATTTTCTTTGAAAAATACTAACACAAAATACCCTTGCATTCCCCAGAATACTGTGCTATATTATAGGCTGTTATGGAACAATTTATACCCCGAACCCTAATTCAAGACTTTATTTCCCACCTAAAAAATACCGGCAAGTCCGTCTTTACCACGGTTGCATATAAAAAGGACCTTGAACAATTCGTCGGATATCTGTCCTCAAATGAAAAAACCGATATCCGCGAGATAAAGAGGGAAGATGTTGAGGGGTTTATTAATAAGCTTTTAAAGGACGGCTATACCCAAAAGTCTGCTTCACGTAAATTAAATTCTGTAAGAACGTTTTTCCGCTATTTGAAAAACAACCTGACCATCGACCACAATCCCTCGCTCGATGTCTCTCACCCAAAATACACTCAATCTGCTCCTAGAATATTAAGCAAACTCGAATATCATGCTCTGCGCGACTTTGCAAAAGACGACGCCCGCACATATGCCCTAATCGAAACGCTTCTTCAAACAGGAACAAAGATAGGAGAACTCGCTAATATACACATCGAAGATATTAAAGAAAACACTCTGTTGATTCGACCATATGGAAATAATCCTTCTCGGGAAATTCCCTTTAACAAATCGGCAAAAAAAGCAGTTGGCGAGTATATGAAAGTAAGAGACTCAAGCGCAAACAACCCACACCTCTTTATCACAAGAAGCGGCAAGCCTATTTTAATTCGCAATATCAGACAAATTATTAATCGCTGTTTCCGTGAGGTTGAAATTGAAAAAGCAACGGTAAACGATTTGAGAAACACATTTATTGCTCAACAGCTCCTCAACGGAGCATCTCTCGAATATATCGCCAAAATAGTCGGCCACAAAAGACTTTCTTCCACAGAACGTTTTTTAAATGTAATTAAAGAAGAGGTTGTTAAAAAAGAGAAACTGGGCGAACTTTAACTTCTTTTATTCTATTATTCCTGTATTCTTACTGGCATTATGATGTGCATAAACCCTTTGTTTTTACCAGTCTTAAACACAACGGGAGCGTCTGAACGAAGAATTTCAACACAAATCTTTTCTTCTTTAATATTGTTAAGAAAATCTAATAAAAATTTGTAGTTAAATGCAACCTTTTGCTCTTCCCCAATTATTTCTATATCCACCTGTGTACTGTTCTCGTTTCCTGTGGCTATTTTTGGCCTCATCCAAAGACCGTCCTTTTTAAAATCGCATATAATGATGTTTGATTGGTCTCGAGCAAAAACAGCAATGAGCTTTATTCCCCTCAAAAATTCTCCTGTTTCAATATTAACCGTTGTTTTAACCTCTGTGGGAATAACTTTTTCAAAAGGGGGAAACTCCCCCTCAATGAGGCGGGAATAAAATTTATCTTCTCCAACAGAAAAAAGCGCGGCTTTTTCTTCTTCGGAAAACGAAAGACCAATTGTTTCTGTTTCCTGCGCGTGATGAGCCACCTCATAAAGAAACTCTGCCGGAATTAACATACTCTTTATTTGGTCTTTGTTGCTGAGTTTTAAAAGAGAAAGCCTGAAGCCGTCTGTCGACACGATGGTAAGTCCTTCGTCTGACTCTATAAAATTGATGCCACTTAAAACAGGGCGGGAGTCGTCTTTTGATGATGAAAATAAAACAAGCGGTATATTTTTTCTGAAAAATTCTTTTTCTACAACAACTTCTTTTGTGTTTATTTTGGGTGGCAAAGGAAAGTCTTCCGCTTGAAAGAGAGAAAAGGCTCCCCTTGTTTTTCCCTGACTGATTATTATCTGTTTTTCCCCTGTTTCAATCATAACATCTTCCTGCTCGAGGAGATTTAGAAATTCAGCTATTTTTTTTGGATCAATAAGCATTGATACACTCCCATCGGTTTCTATCAATAAAGAGGTGTGGAAATAGTAAGAAAGATTGGTGGAATAGATATCCATCTTTCCTTTCTCGCATTTAATATATATTCCCTGAAGTGCTTGAGGGGTTCCGATTTTATGAGAAGTGAATCTTGTCGCTGTATTGATTTTTTCTAAAAACACACTTTTTTTAATTGATATTTTCATATTTAGTATATTAATAATAGTAGTAGTAGAGGGTGTGTATAAGTGTATAAAATTAGTTTTATATTTTCAACACCAACCAAAACTGATAAAAACCTTGTTCACACGGTGTATATTCTATGTTGACAAGGTTAGGGAACTGATTATTCTGTCAACCTCAATCTTAAACGATTGATCTTTTATCATCATTTTTGATATTTTTTCGCAGCCGTGCATAACGGTTGTGTGATCTTTTCTTTTTAATAAGTGTGCGATTTGATCAAGGTTAATTTTTAGCTCCTTTCTTAATATATACATTATTATTTGTCGAGGGAGAACAATGTTGTTTGAGCGCGAAGAGCTCCTTATTTGTGAGGCTCGAACATTATATAGGGAACAGGTTGCCCTAACAACATCCTGAGTTGTGATTTTGCGACTTCTTTTCTCTGAAGAGTCCTGAAAGAAAAGTTCCACCGCTTCAATGTCGATTCTCTCTTTTTGGCCCAGCGTTTTTGCATATACTGAAAGAAGGGTTCCCTCAAGCGCCCTTGAATCAGCTATTTGTTCAGAAATAATCTTTGCGGCCTCAATGTCTATTTCAATATTTTTTTCTTTTGCCTTTATAAGAAGGATGGCGGTTCGAAGTTCGAAATCCGGGGGCTGAACGTCAACAATGAGTCCCCCTGAAAAACGAGACCGCAGTCGGTCTTCAAGATTTTTTATACTGCTCGGATGCCTGTCGGATGTAAGAATAATCTGACTTCCTGATGCTATCATCGAATTAAATGTGTGAAAAAACTCTTCTTGAACTGTTTGTTTTCCGGCAATGAATTGGATGTCATCAACAATAAACATATCTAAATAGCGATATTTTTTTCGAAATTTAATCATGCTTTTATCCTGAATAGACTCAATAAGTTCGTTCATAAATCTGTCTCCCGGACAAAAGAGAACCTTTTTGTCCCTATTTTTTTCAAGAATAAGCCTTGCTACAGATTGGGCGATGTGTGTTTTTCCAACACCAACCCCCCCATAAAGAAAGAGGGGGTTATATGAGGTTCCCGGATTTTTTGAAACGGCCTGTGCTGCCGCAAAGGCAACGCTGTTTGTCTGGGAAACTGCAAAGTTTTCGAAACGATATTTTGGATAAAGACCTGCGCGTATAAAAACATCTTCCTGCGTTGGCTGGAAAGACAGGAGGGGTGACTCTTTTTTTCTTTGCTTTTCTTTTACAACAATCCTAATGGTGAGTTTTTTCTTAAAAAAAGATGAAATTGTTCGTTCCACATCCTCCCGTTTTCTTTCTAAATAGAACTTTGCCCCGTTATCCGAGCATAAAAGCCCCACCTCTGTTTCAGTAATACTTTCAAGCTCGGTTAATCGGAGAAGGTCAAATACAACCGGAAATTCTCCACTGTTTTTTTTAAAGTGTTCCAGAAAATCATTCCAGACAGAATGTAGCATGGGGCTGATTAATCAATGTGTATAACTTATCCACAAATAATAAACATTTAAACACAAATTATCAAGTGTAAAAATGCTACCATATAATATGGCGCTTGTTGATATATTTTTTCCCCGTTTTTGTTTCGGCTGCGGCTTTATTGGTTCATATCTTTGCTTAAAATGTGAATCCGGGTTGGTGCCGTCGGATGAAAGCTGTTTTTATTGTCACAAAAAAAGCCACTTCGGACTTACACACCCAAAATGTAAAAAAAGATGGGGTGTTGACGGCTTCATTTGTCTTTATAAATATAACAATACGTTTAAAAGCGTTTTAAAAAAAATCAAATACGGCCTTGTAAAAGATTCGTCAAGAGAAATATTTCCTATTTTGTTAAAAGAGGCTGTCGGGCCCCTGAGCTTTTATAAAAAAACATATAAGGATATTTGTCTTCAGCCCGTTCCCCTTCATGCTGAAAAAGAGAAAAAAAGAGGTTTTAATCAGTCCGACATTATTAGTTATTACATTTCCCGGTTCTATTTTATTAAAAAAGTTGAAATAGCAAAACGAATAATAAATACAAAATCACAAGCAGAGCTGTTTTTATCAAGAGACAGATTGAATAATATGAGGGGTGCATTTTGTACAGAAGTTATTGGCGGGGCTGTTCCCGGCACAATTATGATCGTTGACGACGTTGTTACAACGGGGAGCACAGTAAAAGAACTTGCGATGATTTTCAAAAAAAATCAGATATCCCGCGTGTTTGTTTTTTCACTTGCGAAGGGGTAGCTAAGTTGATATGATAAAGAAGGATGGAAAGAAACAAACTCTATAAAATTGAGGTGTCTGCAAAAACGATAGTTTTTACTATTTTTTTTGTCCTATTATTATTCCTTCTTTGGTTGGTTAGAGATCTTTTGTTTTCTCTTTTCATTGCCTTTATTGTAATGAGTGCCGTAAAACCACCTGTTACATTTTTTGAAAAAAAAGGCATACCGAGAAAACTAACAACCTTTTTGGTTTTTCTTTTTCTTTTCTCTTTTTTCGGCTTTCTTCTTTCCTGGATAATTCCTCCCCTTACTCAAGAAATTACTTTGTTTGTTAAATACGCTCCCATTATGTTTCGTCGGATAGACTCCCCTATTTTGTCCCTCTTCAACTTCCAGTCGATTACTCAATATATACCGGGGGTAACAAATCAGGCGCTTTCAATCGCAAAAGGTGTTGTTTCAAACACGATGTTTATTGTGAGCACTGTTTTTTTCAGTTTTTATTTTACTGCAGAGAGTGACATAATAGAGAAAATTGTGACCCGTTTTTTCAATGAGCCAAAATCAAAGCGGGCAATTGTTCTTTTTAACCGCATTGAAAAAAGAATGAGTTCGTGGTTGTGGGGAGAACTTTTATTGATGACGGTGATAGGTTGTATGACCTTTGTTGGCCTCAATCTTATCGGAGTAAAATATGCCCTTCCGCTTGCCATTATTGCGGGACTTCTTGAAGTTATTCCTAATCTTGGGCCTGTTTTATCAACCGTACCCGCTTTCTTTATTGCCATTACTCAATCTTATTTTTTAGGATTTTCTACCATTGCATTATATTTTGTTGTGCAACAGCTCGAAAATAATATTATTGTTCCCTATATTATGAGAAAGGCTGTGGGAATAAATCCCATAGTCACCCTCATCGCTTTAATTGTTGGTGGTCGAATCGGGGGTGTTTTGGGGGTTTTGTTGGCAATCCCTCTTACTTTATTTTTTGAGTCAATATTCTCAGAAATCTTAAAAAATGATTAAATGTGTTGTTGTAACAACATAATCGGTAATAGTGCGGTAAATATGCGTTAAAAATATGAAAATTGCGATTATTGGTGGGGGCTTGGTAGGGTTAACATCCGCCTACTATCTTTCTAAAAAGGGTTATAAGGTGGTGCTTTTTGAAAAAGAAGCTTTTTGCGGAGGACTTGCGTCTGGTTTTAAAGATACAAATTGGGATTGGCACTTAGAGCGGACATATCATCATGTTTTTTCAAACGACAACGAAATTTTAAATTTTTCAAACGAAATAGGTTTCAACAGTTTCTTTTTTGCCTCTCCTCAAACAGCATCACTCTATAATTCCCGCATATTTCCCGTAGATACACCGCAAGATTTTATTAAATTCCCCCTTTTGAGTATTCCTGAAAAATTAAGAGCAGGAGTGATTCTCGCTTTTTTGCAAGTCTCACCTTTTTTTTCGTTTTACGAAAAGGAAACTGCGTGTGTATTTCTAAAAAGAACTATGGGTGAACGTGTTTGGGTTGTAATGTGGGAAAATCTTTTTCAGAAAAAATTCGGTAAATATGCGGAAAAAATTGTAGCGTCCTTTATTTGGGCCCGTATTTCAAAAAGAACAAAAAGGCTCGGCTATCCAACAGGGGGATTTCAAAACTTTATAAATTATCTTGTTGATAAAAATATTGAGCAGGGGGTTGATATAAAAAAAAGCAGCTTTGTTGAGCAAATAACTAAAAGCGGAACAGGATTTGTCATTAACTATTTGGGCGGGGGGGTGGGTGGTTGTCAAAAACGTTATGTTGACGCCGTAATTTCAACACTTCCAACACCTGTTTTTTTAAAAAAAGGAAAGGGTCTTTTTGAACCCTCATATGTTAATCAATTAAAAAAAATTACATATCTTTCCGCAGTAAATTTAATATTAGAAACAAATATTCCCATTCTTGAAAAAACATATTGGTTGAGTGTGTGTGATAAAGAAAACCCCATTATGTGTGTTGTCCAACATACCAATTTTATTAACAAAAATCATTATGGAGACAACCATATTTCTTATGTTGCAAACTATGTTGATTTCGGAGATTGGCTGCTTCAAGCATCAAAAGAAGAAATTATAAATAAATATGCTCCCCATTTAAAAACTCTCAATTCTCAATTTTCAATTCTTAACTCGTATTTATTTAGGGCCCCATATGCCCAACCTATCTACGATGATATATTTGTTAAAAACAAACCGGAATTAATGTCTCCCATAAAAAATTTATATATTGCAAACTTAGAAATGACTTATCCGTATGACAGGGGAACAAACTATGCGGTAAGACTTGGTAAACAAGTTGCGGGAATGATATAATGTGGTTTTGGGATGCGGTTTAGATGGTTTACACTGTAAATTTCCTACAGAAATTTACAGTGCTAGAACGTTGAGTTGGCGTGTGGAGGTTTATCGGGACGTAGTTCAGATGGCTAGAACGTACGCTTTGGGAGCGTAAGGTCGCGAGTTCAAGTCTCGCCGTCCCGACCAGTTTTATAAAGTGTCTTTAACAGTCTCCCAAGATGACAAATTTTCTTCAAAGAATAATAAAAAACAAGAGTCATTTGTTTATTTTTTTCATCATCCTATTCTTATTGGTTTTAAAGGGTTATTTTGTTCTTGATCCGGATTTTGGTTGGTATCTGCAGATGGGTAATTTAATAAGAAGGATAGGTATACCAAAAACAGACCCATTTTCTTACACAATGCCCGGTTATCCGGTCATTGATCACGAATGGCTTTCAAATGTTATTATTAGTATTGTTTATTCTTGTTCCGGTATGATGGGTTTGGTGTTGGTTTTTGTTTGTCTTGCGGTGTTTTCTTTGTATCTCCAGACAAGGCAAAAAACAAAAGGCATTGATTTAATTATATTACTTACGGGAGTATCGGTTATAATCTCCTTTTTTGGAGTTCGTGTTCAGGTGGTTTCTTGGTTTTTCTTTTCTTTATTTGTTTATATACTGCGAAAAGATAAAAAAAATAAACTTTTTATATTACTGCCTCTTTTTTTACTGTGGGTAAATATGCATGGAGGGTTTATTCTGGGACCCGTTCTTTTTTTCTTTTACTTTCTTGATAAATATATTAAAACAAAAAAAATCACGGTAATTAAAAAAGGTGTATTTGTGATTTTAATAATAATATTGCTTTCAGGTTTAAATCCTTACGGGTTTCGTTTGGTTGTAGAAATGATTCGTCAGACAGCAAGTCCGTCACTTCACCTATATATAAGTGAATGGAAGCCGTTTTATATGATAATTAATATTCCGTTTTATTTATACAGCGCACTGGTAATAATGTTTTTATTAAAAAATCGGAAGACAGTGTCGCTGTTTAATGTTTTTCTTTTCGTCTTTTTGTTTTCTTCAGCGCTTTCAAGTGTAAGAAATTTTCCGCTCTGGATCATCGGGTCAATGTATTTTTTGCTGGTACAAATAGATGGGGTGAGGATAGTTGCGACTAAGGTTGAGGGCGGTGTGAAAAGGTATGCGTTCTTTGACAGATGTTTGCAGTTATTTTTATTGCTATGTGTTTTTCTCCAGGTGTTGATCGGTGGTGGTGATTTTTATAAATTCGCTACAAACAAGGTGTATCCAAGTAAGGCTGTATTATTTTTAAAACAAAAAAACTTAAAAGGAGAGCTTTTTTCTGTCTACGGATGGGGAGGATATTTAATCTGGCATTATCCAGAGAAAAAAGTGTTTATTGATGGCCGGATGCCAAGTTGGAGTCGAAATGCTTCTTCAAAACAGGAAAGCAACAATGCGTTTGAAGAGTGGAGGAATATTATTTCCGGAAAAATAAAAATAAAAGAAGTTCAAAAAAAATATAATATTGAAGCTATTCTTGTTCCCACCACACAAAAGATGTATGTGTGTAAAAACCCTGCGAAGTTGGAATACTTTTTTCAAGGCCTTGTTGGTAGGGAAAGCGAGAAAGATGTATTTAAAAACTTAAAAATTATTTATCAGGACAACGTTGCGACTATCTATTTATTAGATTGATTAATAGAGGATGTGTGTTTTTAATATGGTTGCAGACAAGGTTTTGGGTGATAGAGAGTATTTTTTTGTATAAAACGGAATAAAACACGAAGCCCCTCTTTGTATGGTGATTTCTCCGTCAGGTCCCGACACATTAACAGATCCTTCTTTGACAAACAGATGAACAAAAGAATCTTCAATATATTCTTTTCTTTTCCTGTCAATCTGTATTTCGTCTAAGCAGTAATGATTTGTTTTAATCACTCTTTCGCCATTTGCTTTACACAACATATTGGAAAGAAGATTGTCTTCGGGAGAGGTATTGATGTAGGTAAAGTAATCTTGAATTGTCAGTGGTCGGACTAAACCGTTGTTAAGGATTTTTCCCTTATCAAAACTTCGAAGGGTTGATGAGGAGTCGTCAACATCGGTTTGGATTTCATACACAATGTTGCCGTGGGGGAGGGATGTCGGGTCATCTTCCCATGAGTGATGAATTCCTCCTTTACTTAAATCAATAACGCACCCCTTTTGCACTTGATATGTGTTGACATACTGCCATGGATTAAGTTTTTTTACATATTCGTAAGCATTTTTTTGAGCCTTAATAAGAGAAAGGGTTTTGTTTTGAATTTCTGTGCTCAACTTTTTCATGTAGTGTTCAATTTTTAAACATATGCTTTTATACTTTTTGATCTCGGTTTTCGGGTTAAGTCCAAGAGTAGTTTTTCCTTCTTCAAAAAAATACCATGATTCCGGCTTCGGACTCCATATTTGACTCGAATCTTTTTCTCTGACGTGCAGCTGAAATGAATTCCCATACGACTGGGTAAATTTAATTAAAAGTGGCATTTTTTTGTATGTTTCATATGTTTTTTTTCCGAGGGTTTCCTCAGGATATTTTGATACAATATGTTCTATTGATTTATTAATACTGTTGGAGATGGGAACAAGTGATTTTCCCGACAACTCATAACTTTGACCGATTTTTTTCTCTAATTGTGAATTAAGGCCTTTAAATGCGGCGATATAACTTCCTCCCCATGTTGGTTGTTCAACGAGCCAGGGGATTATGGGGTATGGTCTTTTTTGTATCATGTAAAACATATTATACTACTTGTAAATAGTGTATAATGCTAACGTGAAGAAACAAAGATTTATCACATATCTTCGAGCTTTAAGGGTAAATCAATGGATAAAAAATTTTATTGTATTTACCGCGGTTATATTTACAGGTAAGCTTTTTGATCTCCCCATCTTATTACAAACAACACTTGCTTTTTTGGTGTTTTGTCTCTTGTCATCAACATCATATCTGCTTAACGACATTATTGATTATCCATATGACAAAAAACATCCGGTTAAAAAGAATAGGCCGATTGCATCAGGTGAAATAAGTATTCAACAGGCAACATTTATTGTTTTTATATTAACAGTAATCTCACTTATTTCTTCTCTCTTTTTTTCACTCCCCTTTTTTTTAATTTCGCTGTTTTTTATACTGCTTCATTTTTTTTATTCACTTTATTTGAAAAAATTTCCTACCATTGATATTTTTACTATTTCTTTTTCCTTTATGCTTCGTGCTCTTGCCGGAGAAATTGTTTCGGGGTACCATATTCCGATATGGCTTTTACTGACGATATTCTTTGTATCTCTTTTTATGGCAACAATCAAACGGCACGCAGAGCTTGTAGTCCAAGAGGGTAAGGGAACAAGAGAATCACTTTATCGATATAAGACTCATTTTTTGGATTTTTTAAGCACAACATTTGCTGCGGGTACGATGTTGGCATATGCAACATATACCTATATGGAGAAAATTCCTCAGGTTAAAACAATTTTTTCTCCCTTCACTAGTCAAATACTTCCTGATTTTGAAGCGCGCAAATGGATGATGGTCACTGTTCCTCTTGTGGTGTATGGTGTTGCCCGGTACGCTCAACTTTTATATGAAAAAGAACAGGGGGAGCGTCCGGAAAAGATAATTACACAAGATGTTCCTCTTGTTATTACCATTGCTTTGTGGGTTTTAATAATAATTTTATTAATTTATGTGCTGTAAAAAAAATAGGCCTTGACAAACCTATTTAAAATACATTATTATAACATCATATGAATATTTTTAAATCACTTAACAATAAAATTAATGGTTTTTTGATAGGGTCTGTGTTGGCGGTTGGCAATAATTATTCGGATGCTGCAAATGTAAGTATTGGTTGGAAAATTCCTTCACTTGCAGATATTGTTTCTTTTGTTATTAAGTTCCTATTTATCATTGCTGGTTTAGCTGCATTAATTTTTCTTCTTCTCGGAGCTTTATCATGGGTAACCTCATCGGGAGATAAGGAAAATGTTAAAAAAGCACAAGAAAAAATACAGGCAGCAGTTGTCGGGCTCGTTGTTATTATCGGCGTTCTCGCAATCATTGTTACTCTCGAACAAATTGTATTTAGCGGAAAACTATGTCTCGGGATATCTTGTCCGATATCTGTTCCTGCCCTGATACAAAATAACTAAAATAAATGATTTCATTGTTTGGCTTGGTATACGCCCAATCTCTTCAAAATTGGGATACGGGAAATCCGACAACAAGCTGTGTTGTTGACGGAGTTCCTACTTTAAAGTGTTTTGAGGTTGTGTTTGGAAATATTCTTGTTATGGCTTCGTCACTTATCGGGCTTGTTTTATTTATTATGTTTATCATCGGATCATTCAGCTATATTACCTCACTTGGTAATCCGGAGAAGATAAAAAAAGCTCAAGGTACGCTTAAATATGCAGTTGTCGGACTTGTTCTTTTTATCAGTGCCTTTCTTATTCTTAAGATTATTGACATTATTTTCTTAGGGGGACAAAACAAAATCTTTCAGTTTACTATTGGAGAATAAATTTACTTTGCTGCGGGGGTGATATAGATTACACGGACGCCTGGATTTTCAGGTACGGGAGAAATCATTTCATTCTTATTTCTGAGTGTTGATATTAGTACAAAAAGAAATAATGCAACTCCGATACCGATGAGGATTATTCCAAATGCTCTCATGTGTTAAATTGTTCTTTTATAAGATATTGAGGCCTTTTTTGAACTTCATGATAAATTTTACTTATATATTCTCCTATTATACCAATTGTGAGAAGTTGTACTCCTCCAAGAAACATTGTTCCGATAAAAAGAGCAGACCATCCGGTAACCAAATGGGCGGGAAAAAACAATTTTTCAATAATTGTGTAGATAATTCCTAAAAAACCCACAGAGGCGGAAATAAAACCAAGATATGAGGCTAAGCGGAGGGGTTTTGTTGAAAAAGTGGTAATTCCCTCAAGGGCAAAATTAATCATTTTTGATAAAGTATAGTGGGTTTTTCCTGCATTTCTTTTTTCACGTTCAAAGTATACGTATTGAGCCGGGTATCCTCCCCACGCGACTAGTCCTCTTAAGAATCGGGATTGTTCGGGCAAGTCGTTTAGAAAAGTGACAACCGCCCTGTCAAGAAGTCGAAAATCTCCGACATCCTGAGGAATGGGGGTATCGGAGAGAAAATTAACAAAACGGTAAAATAAAGAGGCGGTTTGTTTTTTGAAAAAACTGTCAACCTCTCTTTTATTCCTTTTTGCATAAACCACCATAGATTTATTTTTCCACTTTTTGATCATTTCTGGAATAATTTCCGGAGGGTCTTGAAGGTCTGCGTCTATACTTATTACACAATCTCCCTTTGCTGTTTTATATCCGCACATAAGTGCCATCTGATGTCCAAAATTCCGATAAAACGCAATATATTTAATCCTTTTGTTTTCTCCCGCAGTTTTTTTAATTTGTGATAATGTTTCGTCTGTTGATCCGTCGCTAATAAAAACAACTTCATAATCATATTGAGAGACAACAGGTAAGAGTCGATTTAATAAAGGGGCGATATTTTGCTCTTCATTAAAAACGGGGACAATTACTGAAAGTAGGAATTGTTGCATATGTTACGGGGCCAGGAGTCGAACCATGGTCTAGGAGATTATGAGCCTCCTGTGCAGCCGTACACTACCCCGTAAATTATTAAACCCGAGTTTATTATACTTGAGTTGAAAGAAAGAATCAATTACTAAAAAATACTTCAATCCATTGTTTATAAAAGGGAATTGTGGGAATAATGATTGGTGTGGGTGTGGGGGAAGGGCGAGGGATTATGATAACAAGCTCACCTTCTCTTGAAAGGTTGAGTTTATTGCGGATTGTTTTTTCAATTTCATTGAGGCTCTTTTGCTTAACAATTTGAGTTTTTAACTGTGCATTTTTCTGTTTTGTTTTATCAAAGTCTATTTTTGAGTTTATGTAAACAGGATAGTTTCTTTTTATATCAATAATATTTCTTATAAATGAGGTTGCGAGAAATATAAGAAGAATTAAGAAAAATATTCGGCGAAGTAAACCCATATAGGGTAAGTATATCAAAGCAACCTGATGAGGTATGGTTATATATTTGCTGTTTGTTTTAATATGGTCATTATGCGGGATGGATCAGCTTGAGATTTGAGTTCTTTAATACAAATACCGATGATTGCTTTTGGTTTTTGTTTCAAAAGCTCATTATTTTTTTGGATCAGCATTTGTATTGCTTCTTTCAATTTTTCATCAGATAATTCTGCAGGTAAATATGAGACAACTATGTCCATCTCCTCTTTTGATTCAGTGACTAAGTCATCTCTTTTCCCTGCAGTATATGAATCAATCGATTCCTGAAGCTCTTTTTTTACTTTTTGTAAAATACCGACAGTCTCCGGATCGTCAAGCTCTGTGTGTTTGTCAATTTCTTTATTCTTGATTTGTGCTACAATATATCGCAGTGTGTTTAGGCGTTTTGTTTGGCCGGTTTTGAGAGCGGTTAACAGATCTGTTTGAATTTTTTGTCTTAGCATACTTATTATTATAACCTATTTATATTGAATAAATTGAAATATGAAAAAAAAGATTGAATCTAACGTTGTTCTGCTTCTGGAACAATTTCAGAAAAATATACTGGGTAACAAACCATCTATAGATCAGATGATTAAAGAGGTCCAGATGATGAGGTTTAAAATCAGACCCATTCAGGGCGATTTTTCATATCTTAATTTTCAAAACTCCCGTTTTATCGAAATATTGTGGAGTTTGGGAAAAATGGATGAGTTTTTCGATAACAGATTATCCTCGCTTCCTTCAAAACAAAAGGGCATATTTTTTAACTATTTTGACTCGATGTATCGTTCATTTCAGGATGAGTTGAATAAACTTAATTTAAAACTTCCAAGAACAGGAAAAACCCCCTCTATTTTTGAAATGGAGATTTTTAAAGAAAAAAGACCTAATAAAAAATCTAACTAAACCATCACTATGAAACGATTTCCTGTTGTTTTTGATTTGGAAACAAAGTATACGTTCCGTGAATTTCCTGAACCGGAAGATTTGGGCGTTACGGTTTTGTCCCTATTTGACTATAATACAGGGAAAGAGGCTGTTTATACGGAAAAAGAATTAAACTCTGCGTTTCGGATTTTTGAAAATGCATCGTATCTCATCGGATATAATATTAATAGTTTTGATTTACGAGTTCTCAAGCCTTATTATCCCGGAGATACTGTCCATTTTCTCACCCTTGATATTCTTGAAGATATTCGAATTAAAATTGGACATAGATTGTCGCTAAACGATGTTGCGTCAACAACACTTAATAAAAAAAAGTCCGGACACGGTCTGCAGGCAATCGATTTTTATAAAGAGGGAAAGTGGGATGAGTTAAAAAAATATTGTTTAGACGACACTCTTATTACAAAGGAGCTTTTTGATTTTGGATTGAAATATAAAGAAATTCATTATATGTCTCCATCAGGGCGATCTATCATCCGGGTTGATTGGGCAAAGTATATGGATGAGTCTGGCAATGAAGAAACACATATGACATTGCCGTTTTAGTGTCCACTTCATACGCATTGACAACCCTTGTTCTACATTATATAAATATTGTATGGGTTACTCAGGGAAAATTAAATTGCAAGCCCAAGCTCACAAATTAAGAAAGAAAGGTCATTCTGTCCGAAGTATTCAAAAGAAATTGGGCGTTTCAAAATCATCTATTTCTTTATGGACACGCGACATTCTTCTTACTGCTGAACAAATAAAAATTCTTGAAAATAATAGAAAGAAAGCTGGTCTTAAAGGAAGTTTAATCGCTGCAACAAATAAGATAAAAAAAAGAATTAATGAGACAAAAAAAATAGTGGGAAAAGCAAAAAAAGAAATAGGAAAGCTAAATAAAAAGGATAAATTTTTAATTGGCATTGCTCTATATTTTGCAGAAGGAAATAAATCGGGACACAATGTTGCATTTACCAATTCGGATTCGGAATCAATGAAGTTTATGATTAATTGGTTTCGAAATTATTGTGCGGTAAAAGAAGAAAAAGTACGATGTTACATATATTTACATGATAATCTTAACGAAAAAAAAGTAAGAAAATATTGGTCTCAAACACTTAAAATATCTCTTACTCAATTTAGGAAGACTTATATAGTAAAAAATAATAAAAAGAGATTCCGAAAGACTAAACATATAAATGGAATTTGTCGTATATCGATAAGCGATGTTAATTTATTACGTCGTATCTTAGGTTGGATATCTGGGGTTTTTGATGTATAATATTTTGTGCTTTCCCCTGTAGCTCAATTGGTAGAGCAGGTCGCTGTGAAAGGTCGCAGCTTTTTCGAGTAATCGAAATTGAAAAATCGGGCTAATTCGAGGAAGCCCCGCTTAGCGGGGTAATCTCGAGCTAAATTCCTAACACAAAGCTGAGAATTCATTCTCAGCCTGTCGAAGGATAAATGTGTAGAGACTATATACCCGAGTTCGACATTTTTGGCGAATAAGAAATAGTCCACCCCTTAAAGTAATTTGAGGATACGTGTAACGACAAGGTTACTGGTCCGAGTCCAGTCGGGGGAGCCAATCCTTACTTGTTATAACCTGATTTGCACGAATTAAAGATTCGAAAACAGGTGTAACTTTTACTTCACTTATAAGCTTATTTTTTGCCACCAATCTTTCAAAGAAGAATCGGAGGTAATGGCGCCTTAAAAAGAAAGGCGCCTCCTTATAAGTTAGGTAGATGTTTCTTGAGAAGAAGAGAACCTCCTCAATAAGATCGATATCTACTTTCATATTACTGTCTACTTCTTGTAATTGACGATCACAATTTCTTATCTTCACGTTAAGTTCTTCATACTTCCGTTTAAAACTGTCACGATCAAGCAGATCATCAAGTAAGCTATTTTCAAGCTTTTCTTTTCTTTGCTCGTGACCTGAACGAACATTGACAATCGCCTGCCTTCTTGCCTGACTTGTTTCTCGAGCTGAATTCAAATAGTCTTTCGTTTTTTTGACAATAGCGTTAACAAACTCATCGGAGAACTGAATCTTCTTCATCTCATCATCAACTTGCTTTTCCATATCTTCCACCATTACAAATGGGGCATCACATCCGTTTTTATCTCTCTTCTGGCAATGGTAGTACCCCAACTTCCCATTATGCCTCACAAACCTCTTGTGGTAATGCCATTCAGCCGTATATCTCTGACCACAGACACCGCAGTATAAAAATCCCCTCAAGAGAAAGTCATACTTTCGCTTTCTTGTTACAAAATGTCTATGTTTAGCCAAAACATATTGGCAGGTATCAAACAGTTCTTTTGAAATAATTGGGGAATGATTGCCAGCCTTACTTTCTCCGTGCCAACGAATAACCCCATAATAGAATGGATTTGAAAGTATTGTATGAATGACACTATGCCCCAGAGGGAGACCTTTCTTTTTTGAGACTATGTTTTTTTCAGATAACCACTCGGTTAAATCAATTATTGAATACCCTCCAGTTGAATACAGATGAAATAACTCCTGAACAATTGGAGATGTGTATGGATCTGGCTCACAACTTTTCTTTTCTCCCTTTTCTCCCACGCTACGATATCCAAGAGGTGGAGGAGTTGGTTGCCAGCCCTCTTTAAACTTCTGCATTAGAGCATCTTTTGTTCTTTGACCATTCACCTCACTTTCCCATTGTGCAACAGAGGCAAAGATATTAGCAATAAGACTTGATCCGTTAGAAATATCTCCCTCAAGAAGCGATATTAGATTAATTTTCCTTTCTTTAAACTCATTCCATACTCTTGAAAAATCAGCAATATTTCTTGCAAACCGATCGATTTTATAGATAATGACAGAGTCAATATCTCCATCCCTTCTTGCCTCAATATCTGCCAACATTGATTGAAATTCTGGTCTGTTTACCGTCCTACCAGATCGTCCTTCATCCATATAAAACCGAACGAGATGAATTCCTCTATTTTTAGAGTATTCCTTTATTGCATTTTTTTGGTTATCTAACGAGAACCCCTCTTCTGCCTGACCAACTGTCGACACACGAATATAAGCATAAGCGTTTTTCATATTATTTTATTGATTTATTAATTTTTAATGAGTCACATAAAACTTTATAAGCGAACATTTCGTGTAGAAATGAATGAGGATACTCAAGACTTATAATCCCTACCCCCAGCTTTTTCAACTGTGTAATTATGGAAAAACATACTCTGATATTTCTTCCCAATCTGTCATTCCTCGAAATGAGAACTGTGTCCACATCTTTCGATTTACACTTTCGTATTAGACGATTTATTCCCGGACGTCTTATAGAGTTTCCCGAGATGCCCTCATCAACAAAAGTACCCTTTACTAAATAATCATTTTTAACAGCCCAGTCATTAAGAGTCTGTTCTTGTAACTTTAAGTTATTACTTGTTCCAGCCTGAGAACATACTGCAGTCCTTAAATATAAATAAGCATTTTTCATATGTTTAAAATATAAATTAATAATAAGTCATTCTATTCACTTTAGAGCTTTGAGACAAGTTAAAGTAAATATGTTAAAAGGGAATATCTTCTACTTTTACATCCTCTTCACCTCCTTTCTCTTCTTTAGGAATAGAACTTAAATCATTCTTATATGAACCTAAAGAGGTTTCATATATATGCTCGCTATTCTGCTTATCAGAACAATCCAATCTTCTGGTCGCAATGGTAGAAGTATCCTTTTTTGAGCCAATATCTGTATTTTCGAAGGTAAAGAAAGTACCAATTACGCTCTTTTGATTACCCTTTGTGAAGAAGGTTCTTGGATTTGTAAATAAGTCTTCGTACCGAAAAATAGTAAAATACTTTTCTTTTCGTAAAACTAAATCACTTTTGAGAAGTGACTTTATGTGGTTCCTAACTGTCTTAGAGTTAAGATGTAATTCAACTGCTAATTCGGCGGAGGTAAAGTCAACTGCCCCATATAGCGGGTTTCTCTTATCAAAGCGAGCAAGGGAAACCAATTCGAAGTAGAAGGCAAAATCACCAGGAGTTATTTTTCTATCAATAAGCAGATAGGTAAATGCTCTGGGAAACAAGAAGTATCCTTTTAATCTCCTTGTAATTATTTCTTCTTTTATTCTCATATTTATTATTAGTTAATTTGAGTTTTATCTAAACGCCATAAATAAGTTGTTTTATATCCTTTTGAGCACTAAAGAATTTATGAGGTTCTATAAGCGCTTCATAAGACAGGAATTTTTGATTGTGGAGTTTCAAATCTTCTGTATTATCAAATATAAAAACAGCCCTTCGAGGATTGGTTTTATCTACAGAAAGAATTCGGCAGCCTACGCAAAGTAAGTAACAAGAAAGGGGGAAGTTGTCAGTTTTGAACTGTTGTTGGTTTTTCATCTTTATCTTTATTTGTTCTATGTTGAATATTCGCAAGAACAATTTGTAACCACTGGTCAGCCGCTTGGTCTATGATTTTTTGGTCTTGTTGTATAACTGATTCGTTTTCCATTCTGTATCAGTTATATAACTAAGGAAGAAGATTATCTGTGTTGAGATTTGTATTGAGGTTTACTCACACTTTCTCTTGTGTAGCTTTAAAAAGGAGATCAAGCAGAAGATGATTATAAGACATATCCATATATTCTATCGAAGTAGAATCAAAACTATTTGACTCATTAACAATTTTCTTCATATCGCTAATTATTCTCCTAACTCTATCTTCATCGACCTTTTGACCCTTCAATATTAATTTGCAAATTTCATAATCTGTATATCCTTGAAGGTATAAAAGATATATTTGTAAGTGGTCTCTAAAAGTTCCCATATGATGGCTATGGGGAAGAGGATAATTAGGTAATAATTCTTGATGCTTTTTTATTTGATCCCAATTCTCATCAATAAACTTTTTAAGTTTGTTAGGTGTAGTGTCTTTATAAAAACGAATATATCCAGCCTTCGGGTTATTGCCATTTTCATAAATAAACTCAATCTTCGATTTATATCGTGCCTCATTCGGGAATATAGGAGATCGATTACCTAACGGCTTGTGAGGGAGGCTTGATCCATAATACAGAAAAGACCAAACAAATTCGCCAAAACGCACAGGATCAAGTTTATATTTTATACATAAGTCAATAATTTTATTATCAAACTCAGATTGTGGGGCTTTTGGATTTTTTTCTAACCACTTCATTAGTCCATCATCATCCGGATCATTAACTAACGATTTTTGTTCTGGAAGATTTAAATCTTTCCTCATATTATGAATATCTTGAATAAACTCTTTAGAAGTTAGTAGTCTCACTATATTTAGAACATTATCTTTATAGTCGGTCACTTCAGCTTTCTCTGTAGATTTAAGCCAGTTTAACAGTTCAGCGACTTCCTTTTGAATATTTTCGTATCCTTTTCTTATTTTCATTGTTATTTTAAGCTAATTCTACCATTTAGCCTCGGAATCTACTTGCTGATTTAACTATAAAAAACTATAATTAAGGTCAATTCTAAATAGAATCAAAATATGGGAAAAAGCGATTACACAAATTGGAGCAAAGAAGAGCTGGTTAAGGAAATTGGCCAGCTAAAAAAAAGAAAGAAGTATGGTTTGGTTTGGGAGGATAATCCTGAAAATGTTGTTGAACAATGCAAGATAGAACTTCCAATATTGGAAGAAGTAAAAAAGAGAGAAGTGTTACTCAATCAAAATGATCCTGTCAATCTATTAATTGAAGGTGACAACTTTCACGCTCTCTCGGTATTAAATTACACTCATAAAGGAATGGTCGATGTTATTTATATAGATCCTCCATACAACACGGGTGCAAGAGATTGGAAATATAACAATGATTATGTTGATATTAACGATCAATGGAGACATAGCAAGTGGATCTCGTTTATGAAAAATAGATTATCCATAAGTAAAAATCTTCTCTCAAAAGATGGAGTAATTATTATTGCCATAGATGACAATGAATTCTGTACCCTTGGAATGCTTGTTGATGAAATATTTCCGAATAAAATTAGAAACACTGTTGTTATTGTTAATAATCCACACGGTGTTGCGAGAAGTGGGTTTTCTCGATGTCACGAATATGCATTATTCTTACTGAATCCAGGCCAGGTAATAAATAAAAAGCCTGCTCCCGAAGATAAAAGAGAAATAAACCTTCGTAGATCAGGAAATAATTCTTTAAGGACGGATAGTCCAACAATGTTTTATCCGATCTATGTAGACAAAAAAACTCTACATATATCAGGTGCAGGAGAAGTGCCTGAAAAAGATTTTCATCCAAAGCAACAAATGAAAGATCTTGGAGATAGATACGAAATTTGGCCAATCGATAGTAAAAATATAGAAAAAAACTGGTACTACAGCAAAAAGAGAGTTATCGAGAAAGGTAAGCAAGAACTCTTTTGCAAATGGGTAAAAAGCCAACTACATATTTATTTTAATCACAGTAATAATTCTGAACAGACTTACAAATCGGTATGGACAGGTAGCGAATATGATGCTGGAGCTTATGGAGCTACCCTGGTCAAAAAATTAGCCAATAATTATTTTCCATTTCCAAAGTCAATAAACACTTTAATCGATTGTTTGAGGGCGGTATTAAAGAAAAAAGATGCTATAGTTCTTGATTACTTTGCGGGATCTGGTACAACTGGACACGCTATTTTGGAACTAAACAAGCAAGATGGAGGTAACAGAAAATTTATATTATGCACGAATAACGAAAATAGCATAGCAGAAGAGGTATGCTATCCTCGCATAAAAAAAGTGATTGAAGGCTATAAGGAAACTGACGGAACCATAATAAATGGATTAGGAGGAAATTTAAAATATTATAAAACTGCTTTTATTTCTGCTGAAGTTACTGACAAAAATAAAATTGAGCTTACAAAAAAAGCTACAGAAATGCTTTGTGTCAAAGAAGCAACATTTGAAGAAGTATTTTCTAATAAGCAGTATAAGATATTTAAAAATAAGAGTAACTATACAGCAATTATATTTGATCATTTAGCGATAGATGATTTCAAAACAAAGGTTCAGAAATTTGATAAGAAGTGTAACGTTTTCATTTTCTCCTTAGGAGATGATTCATTTGATGATGAGTTCAAAGATGTCAGTAATAAAGTTACAATATCCCCAATCCCAGAATCAATATTAAGGGTTTATCGTAGAATTTTTAAATAATTATTTACTAAGATATGAATCTTAAAGATTATCAGAATACGGCAATTAAAGAGCTCTTAGAAGCAAGTCAAAAATTATTGAAAAGATCAGGTGCGCAAAAAATAATTTTTAAAGCTCCAACTGGTTCAGGTAAAACTATAGTCACTGCAGAATATATAAAGCAAATTATTAGTCAACCCGACTTTAAAGACTCACTGTCTTTTGTATGGACAGCTCCAAGACAGTTACATACTCAAAGCAAGGAGAAACTAAAGAGCTATTATGCAAATACAAGAGCGATAGAATGCTCTGACTTTGAAGAATTAACAGACAAAGAGATATCTGCCAACGAAATATTATTTCTAAATTGGGAAAGTATTAATAAAAAAGACAAGAATACAATTGTAAAAGAAAATGAAAAAGAATTTTACTTAGGGAAAATCATCGAAAATACAAAAGAGGCGGGACGAGAGGTAATTCTAATTATTGATGAAAGTCACCATCACGCTACAAGTGAAATATCTCATAAACTTATTGAAGATATCAATCCACGACTAACTATAGAGGTTTCAGCAACCCCTATTATAGAAAATCCAGATGAGATAGTTTCAATTCCTTTGGAAGATGTGAAACTTGAGGGAATGATTAAAAATTCAGTAATACTTAATCCAAATTTCAAAAATATACTTCACGGAAATAAGCTTAAATCTTTATTATCTGATGGCACAGACGCGATGGTACTTGAAGAAGCTTTGGCTAAGAGAAATGAAATCCTGCAAGCTTATAAAAAAGAAGGATGTGATATTAATCCTTTACTACTTATTCAATTACCAGATCGCAAAACACAACAAGAAGATTTAATTAAAGCAGAAATTATCAAAATATTAAAAGATAAACACAGCATAACGACTGAAAATGGGAAATTGGGAGTATATCTTTCAGAGGATAAAAAGAACTTAGAAAATATAGCTAAGCACAACCAGGAAACAGAAGTTTTGATTTTTAAACAAGCCATAGCTTTAGGGTGGGATTGCCCTCGAGCTCATATTTTAGTTTTATTCAGAGACTGGAAAAGTCTTACATTCTCAGTACAAACAGTTGGACGCATAATGAGAATGCCTGAGCCAGACAAAGGTCACTATAGAGAAGAAATATTAAATCACGGTTTTGTTTTTACAAATCTCTCTGACATAGAAATAAAAGAAGATATGGGGAGAAATTACATAACTATTTATACAAGCAAGAGAAGGGACTCATATAAGAACGTAAACTTAAAGTCGGTCTACCGATTAAGACTTCGAGAGAAAACAAGACTAAGTTCACAATTTATGAAGATCTTCATAGATGAAGCTAAGAAGTATGATTTAAAAAATAAGATTGATACAAAACATCAATCTATAAACGTCTCAATAATTTCCGATTATGAGACTACAGGAGTAGATAGATTAGTAAAAGATGCAATTCACGGAAACGAAAAAATAAACACAAAAAATGAAGGAGATCTTCAGAAACTATATGATTATTTTGTAAAAAATAATCTATCTCCCTTTTATCCTGAAGACCGTTCAATAGGTAGGGTAAAGGAGTCTATTTATTACTTTTTTCAAATGATCTTAGGTATTGAATATACTGAAAAATTTTCTGAAATTATAAACATTGTTCTAAGTGAAAAAAACGTTCAATATTTTATTGATGTTATTGACGCAACTAAAGCAAAATATATCGCAGAAACTCAAAAGAGAGATGAAAAACTACAAGAATTAAATGAATGGAATGTTCCAGAAATGCTAAGCTTTGGAGGCGATTATGCTGAACTCCCAACGACCAAATCAGTTTTGTCTCCATTTTATTACGATAATCGCTGGAAGACAGAAAAGGCATTTATTGAACGACTGGAAAAGTCGGAAAAGATAGAATGGTGGTTTAAGAATGGCGATAGAGACTCAACCTATTTCGCTGTACCATATGTTGAAAACAGTGATCAAAAGCCTTTTTATGTTGATTTTATTGTTTATTTTAAGAATGGTACGATTGGATTGTTTGATACAAAAAGTGGTAGAACAATTAAAGACGCAAAGGAAAAAAGCGATGGACTTCAAAAATATATAGCTGAGCAAACGAGATTAGGCAGAAAAATAATGGGCGGAATCGTGGCTAATACAAGTATTACCGATTTTACTGGAAGATGGATGGTTTATAAGAGTAAAGGGGAAGGTATTATTAGTGAAAGCTTTGAAAATTGGGAGAATTTAGACTTTTAATAATAAAGAAATGGGTTATCTAAATACGATAATTCAAAGATATGAACCGCGCGATTCTTCGGTATATGTGTTTTCTCTACCCAAACTTAAAGGTGAACTGATAAGTTGGGCAAGTAACTGCTATGAAGATTTACTAATTTCTGGTTCAATTGCAAAAGGAACCGCTATTTCACTTTCTTCAGATATTGACTACTTAATATCTTTAAAGAGTAACTGTAATGAAAGTAATGATGGTTTGAGAGGTATATATATTTCACTATTCAACTACTTGAAACAGATCTATCCCAATATAAGAGTTCAAAATGTTTCTTTTAGAATAAATCTTGGAGGACTTGAAGTAGATGTTACACCTGGCAGGAAACACCCCGGAAATACAAATGATCACAGTATATATATCTCTAAACGAAGAACCTGGACTAAAACTAATATACGACAGCACATTTATGATATTTCAAATTCTGGACGTCAAAATGAGATAAAGCTTTTGAAGATTTGGAGAGAAATTTATAATTTAGATTTTCCCTCAATCTACTTAGAATATTTAGTCGTTGATAATATATTAAGTGGTAAATCGAAGGAAGCTGACAAATTAGGGAGTAATTTCCATACGATACTTCTTGAATTAGCAAAAGATATAGGTAATCCTCTATTTGACTTAGTAGAAGATCCATCAAATTCGACTAATATATTTTCAAATTTATTAAATAGTACAGAAAAGAAAACAATCATACAGAAAGCTAAGGAATCTGTTAAGAAAGAATATTGGAAAGACATTATTTATTAAAATAAATATCTATGAAAGACAACATTAATATGAGAAAGCTTTTTATTGCGCTGGATGAAGAGATGATGCTTAAGCTCTCAAGTAAGATTGACGAGATCAGTCATCCAGTTTCAAAAGGGGATGAAGCTGAGTTAAATTGGATTGGCTTGTTAAGGACATATCTACCTGAAAGATACAGTGTCGACAGTGGATTTATAATTGATTACGAGGGAACTATAAGTGAGCAGATTGATGTAATAATCTACGATAGGCATTTTACACCATTTATTTTTAGAGGAGAAAAAACACTTTTTATCCCAGCAGAAGGAGTTTACGCTATTTTTGAAATAAAACCTCACTTCGATAAGACATATTTTGAATATGCAGTAAATAAGTTGGAAAGTGTAAAGAAATTAAAAAGAACATCGGCCCCGTTTGCTCATATTTTAGGAAAAGGTATAAAGAAATTAGAGGATATTATGGGTGGTATCCTAACAAAAGGGAACAAAAGCACTACATTCTTTGACGGAGTTGATAACAAATCACCTCTTTCCTTTATCGTGAGCTTAGATGTAGGGGTAAAAATAGTTATAAACAGCAGATTAGAGAAGCAGGAAAAAGATACTTTATTAGCTTTTTTCTTGCTTAAGTTAATTGAAAAGCTCCGAGCAGTAGGTTCGGTATCCGCTATTGAAGTAGATAAGTATCTTGCCTCTATTCAAAAAAAGTAAATACCTTTACATCTAATCCGTTCGCTATTTTATATAAGGTACTAATTTGGATATTCTTTATATTCCCACTCTCAACATTAAGCAATCGTGAAAGACTTACACCTGACTTTGATGCAAGAGATTTTTGAGTAAGACCCTTATTAATCCTTCCTTCTTTAATTCTTTTTGACAAGATTTTAAGCTGTTGTTTATATTCCATATATACAAGATACTATGTTTGGACAAATAATATATTATGAGTGAGGCTAATGATCAAAGACCGAGAAGTTGTTTTTTCTTAGCATTAAACTCTTCTTCAGTAATAATGCCTTTTTCCTTTAACTTCGCCAACTTGTCTAATTCATCAAGATTACTGGATTGTTTTTGAGTTCCTCCGGTAGAACTTAACCTTTCTTCAATTAATGTTTTTGCTTCTTCAAACTTTTTATTATCCCAATTGTAAAAACACACCGTATTTTCATCTTTAGCTGCCTCAAAGAGCCCTCCCTTTGCTTCATTGCCTCCCTTTAGCGTTAATTGCAGATAGCCAGCTGTTAAACCTGCTTTTTTAAACTGAACAGCTATGATACTGGAGTATGGAATGGTCTTATCTCCCTTAAGTCCGTGACCTAATAATGCGGCAGCAATGCCTCTTTTTATGATTACAGCGTTCTCTGAAAGAAGGAATGAACCGTTATAACCTTTAAAGTCCTTTTGGGTATTGCTATTCATATTTGCTTAAAACTAAGTTTATATTGTCTGATTACTAAAATCAAGCATAAACTCTACGAGTTGTAGGTTTCACAACTGTGCGAAATGCCTAACAATAGGGGGATATGTTAAGCAAACTTCGATTTTCACAGATAGTTGGAGAAAATTTAAAAAAGGCACGTCTCAAAAAAGGACTAACGCAAGATGAACTCGCACATAAAGGAGGGTTTTATAGAACATATATAAATTTGGTTGAAACTGCGAAGAGGACTCCATCTTCATATAGTCTTTTTCGCATTGCCAGCTCTTTAGGAATAAAAGTGGGAGAGTTGTACCCATCAACAGTATAAACTGCGTTAACTATAGTATATTTTTAGTCGAGAAACCCCCCCTCTTTAGCCTTGAGTTTCTCGAGTATCAGCGCCTTACAAATTGGTCGGTTTTTACTTGATAAATTAACCAATTTATATCAATAAAATTAATTATTTTAAACCTAATAGTAATTAAAGCTTCATTGATGAACTTCTTATTTTGGCTTTGAACACCATTAGTTTTGCTGGTAGTAATAATAATCAACATCTACCCATAATATATTATTAATAAATCAAGTATCACAATGTATAAAAATACCTTAAATTTACTGCACTTATTACCCATTTTAGCCTTGAATAACTTCAGTCTGAGATTCGTAAAACTTACTCGATTTATTACCCCTTTTAGCCGTGAATACTCCAAGTTATTTCACTCCTTTTTTATTGTTCCGACAAACTCAACTTTAAGTTCAATGGATTTGTTAGCTTTTTTATCTCCAGCCACCTTTGTTTCATTTCTCCCATATAAGCCACATTTTGAAAGGTCTTGATCAGTTGATCTAAACCATCAGTTATATCGACTTGAGGGTTACGGAGCAAAAGACTTATAGATTGATCAAGATTGAATTTTGTATTACAATTTTAATATGGTAACAAATGGAAATGGTGAATCTGAGCTGACGTTTGGTGTACAAAAAGGAGAAGAGAAGAAAGAAGTTGAAATTCAATTAGATCTTGCCCGAAAGTTAATGGATGAGTTGCCTGGTGAAATATATGCCTCGGCCGCGAAAGACGCTGAGACGCAATCTTCGATACATACTTATCGAGTCATGAAACTAGATGAGGCAGAAATAAAGAGAAGGGTAACTCGCCAATATGCTTATGCTCAAGGTATTCTGTTTCCAGTTAAAGATATGCCTTTGCCTGAAAACAGTTTTACTGTTGGAATGAAGGGAGAAATTCACTTTGAACCAATCGATTGGTGTCTAGGAGTAATGGTGGAGAGTGATAATGGTTTAACATATGGGGCCCATATACTCGCAGACGATCATCCTGACCCATCTCATCACGAAAAAGCAGCGGAAAGCTTTGTAGGACAATTGCGAAGATTTTATCTTTCGAAGACTGCGGCCAAGATTAGTTTTATTTCTCCTCATGCGGGGGACACTGTTCAACATAGTGCGATTATTAAGAAAATCCAGGCGACTTTCCCTAGCTCTGAAGCTGTCCTTTTAAGGCGCGGGGTGGTGTGATTTATTTGCGAACCTCATATATATTTGCACCTGAGAGGTGTAAATGAGGCATTATTGGCTTTCTATATTACTTGTTTATATATTTGCAATACTCAAGAGTTCTTTGATGTTCGGCGTTATTTAAAACAAAATTTTTATATCTTATTGTATCTTCGCCAAAAAATGAGAGGATAAAACTTTGATCGCTTAGATTGTTTTCTTTTGGTTTAAGATATTGTGAAAATGAAGAATAAGGGTAATTTTTAATCTCATCAATTTTTTGCTGATAATCTTCGTCCAAAAGTTGTTTTAAGAACCGACATACAACCCCTTTTATGGAAACTAAATACTCATGATAAAGCGTTAAAACGTTAAATCGATTTTTTTGTAATTAAATTTTCTAAAAAAGTAATAAACTTTATTATGGTTGATAATTTATTAAGCAGGTTCTTATTGCTTCAACTTGGGGGAGCAAATGATATTTAGATAGTTAAAATAATTTAAATTAACCTCTTAAATCCTTAAATACTTTTGAAGGGAAGTTTTTTATACTTGAATGTTCTTAATAATATTAATACAATAAAGATTATATGGTAAGTCAACTAGGAGAAAACCCACTACCTCATGCAAAACATGCAGAACATGCAAAACAACACAATTATACGCCAATCGATCCTCGAAGTCCTCTGAATGCAATACTACCCGCAGTTGAAAAAGTCATGAGAGATCCGTCAATATTAGGTTTGGCAAGAGTAATAGATCAACATATTCATGAAGAATTACAAAGGAAAGCGTTGAGTGATGCTTTTATCGAGAAAGTGCAAAAAGGGGGGGGCAGTTGAATTTAGTACAGGGTTTGCAGATCTTACTCAAATGATGCCAGATGCTTCATTTCAAAGAGATGTGGCCCTGGAACAACTCATCGACAGGACCTATACGACATGGGATGATTTAAAACAAGTAAGAGCATTATTTTTACATCAACCAGGCTCAGGAATTGGTAAACCTGAAAGAGATGCGGATAAATGGAAGCAATTGGAAGATAATGTTACATTAATAAATGCAGATACCAAGGTTACTGTATTTCTTGAAATAACATCCCGTCTAAAGGATATTTCTGGAGAAAATACTGATGCAACACAAAAACTGGGTTCAGTATTCGATGAAGTTAAGAATTTTTTAACGGCAACATCTTCCCAGGAAAGAACACGTTTGTTAAGAATGTTTTTAATTTCCGGTAACAATGGGTTGTTTTCTGAAGTCAATTTTCAAACGCATGGACGAATAGTTGTGAATAATATTTTGGATGGTATCTTTTCTCAACAGGACAAAATAGCAGGAGGAAAGGGTTTAGAATCTGGGTGGAGTGCCGCAGAAAAAGATACGATTAAACAAGTTGCTACTTGCATCCTGGATAAACTTCCACCAGAACGCCGAACACAAGTTTTTTGTGAATTCATCAATGGGTTATTGGATTGTAAAGAGGCTCCTGATAAAAACGAATTAGTTAAGCTAGGGCTGGATATTTTTGGAGTAGTTGGAGCAAAAATTGGCCAATTAGATGCATTACTTCCAAAAGAACTTCGCAACACATTATCTTATATGAAGGACCACATACCTCCTTGTTCCAAATTGGCAATTGCAGAAGCCTTAATCAAAGAAGGAAGAGATAAAGTTTATGAGGGCTTGGGAAAATTTATTGGAGGAGGGTCAACAGCTGTAGCTATTTTAGCAAGGGAAAATAAGACTGCAAGTGGACAATACGGACAAAAGGTAGTAAAAATGATTAGACCCGAAGCGGCAATGCATGTAGATAATGATTTGGAAAGTGTTAAACCTGGCGTTGAAATAGCGATTAAAGCAATGAATCTAGATGTAGAGGTAGAGGAGGTCTTTGAAGAATTAAGAGGAATGGTTCGTGAAGAAATGGACTTAACTTATGAACGGGCAAACAATGTGTTTATCGGAGAATTTAGAGACAGACATGGAAGCAATGTCCACACCCCTCAAATAACTTATTTAAGCTCGAATTCAGATTTTATGGAGATGGATGTAGCTCCGGGAAAATCTTTATCTGATATAGAAGTGTTACAAGAAAGAGCCCTAAAAGGTCAACCTCTAAGTGAAACGGAACAAAGATATGCCAAGTTAGATTTAAAAGGTGTTGAAAAAAAGGTTGTTCAGGACTTTTTGGATCAGGTATTTGTTTTAGGTATATTTCACACCGATTTACATCAGGGTAATATTTTTGTGGATGCAAGTTCAACCGATCATAATGGAACAAGGGTAACTGAAATAGATTATGCTCAAACAGGGTTGGTAGATTCTCCGGAACAAAAAGATGCCTTGTTGGAATATTGTATAGGGCTTCATATTAAAGATCCAAGCCTTATCATCAATGCTTTTTGTGCATTTATGCCTCAAATAAGTCGCAAGGAAATAACTGACAAATTTAATGCTATGGACGGAAGCATGGTTGATAAAGCAAGTAGTTTACTGGCTAAATTAAAGGCTCATGGTAGTATTGTACGCTTTACAAAAGCGTTAGTGAATGTTTTGCCTTATATAGAAAAAATACCATCACCATCTCGGCTTATGACACCATATGTTACATCTCGACGGGTAATCCGAGATCTGTATGAAGCAAAATGGAAAGTTTCTCACGCAGTATTAGACGAAATTCTCAATCAAAAACAAGTAACTGGAATTGTCTAAATTACTCTAAATTTTTTTATTTATTAAACATAATTCCTATCCCACCTTTTGTTCTGAATTTGATTTTGAAAAGCATCATAAAAGTCATCATTCCTAATCATAACTTAAATGATTGCAAAATAGGCTTTTATTGCTTCAGCTTGGAAACTTTAGTGAATATTTAAATTTACTTTTTATATGATTTTTCCTATACTATTCAGTATATGAAATTTTTAACAAAACATACAACCGCCAACAATCCAGCATTAAAAATAGTTTTTGCTGTTTTATTTATTGTTTTTCCGATTATTGGATTTGTTTTTGGGATGCAATATCAGAGCGTGCTAATGTTGGTAGAGAGTCAGAGCGTAGTAAATAACATATCTCCCACAAATCCAGTCCCTTCTAATCTTATTGTTACTCCAACCGAAATAATAAAAAAAACTTTAAGTAAAAAGTTCACGACCTCATCTGGTAAAGTATCATGTAATTATTTTTCAAATTGGATTATTAAAACCTATAATAGCGGAGAAGGTAATATTACTACAATACAAGGACCAAAACAGCTATTAAAGATTATTGAGGGTGAGCCCATGCATGGATTCGACGATTTTTCTGTTGTTAAACATGAAGCTGCAATTGCGGGGAAATTATTCGAAGCCCAAAAGTATACTTCTCAAACATGGCTCAATAGCTTTATTAGTGTAAAAATTCAAGATGAGCCCTATAAACTATATCTTGAATATGGTGATGCTGCCAGTGTGGGTTTCACAGGGTTTGATCAGCAATATAAAGATAAAGTAGATTTTGAAAGTGACATTCAACCAATAAACGAAATACTTCAAACTCTAACTTGGTAAGTTCTCAGAGATGAGATACCCATAGAAAAGGCAACGTCATAACAACTTGGGTGTGTTTAATTCCTTTAAACTAACCTACTTAGAAATAAGGCTAAATTCGTCCAAAATTCAATTTTTTGTAATGCTATACTTCTTGCAAATGAGATTGCAATCAGCATATACCCTTCTAAGTTGATTTAACAGGAAATTTTACGTTGAATATTTGTAAAATCAACTAAGATAGGTATATAATTTTTCTATGGATAACTTTAAACTGGAGACAATTAATAGCGAACCAAGTGCAGAAGATAGAAAAGTGATAGTCGATGGAATGATTGCATACCATGCCAGCAAAGGGCATATAAGAAAAGAAAAAGATGATTATTTTTCTATTGTTATTAAAAATCAGAAACATAAAACACTGGGAGCCATTGTTGTTTCTTGCCGATGGGGTGCGATGCATATTGAAACTCTTTGGATTGATGAAGTAATAAGAAATAAGGGCTGGGGGACTAAACTTATGAATCTGGTTGAACAGGAAGCAGTTAAACGCAATTGTTATTTGATTTATACAGATACACTTTCTTGGCAGGCGCCTCAGTTTTATGAAAAATTAGGATATGTTCTTTACGGGAAATTAGATGATTTTCCAAGAGGATGTTTTTTGAGTTATTATGTAAAGAGGTTAAAGAAATAATATATCAGACATACAATTTGTATGTAATCTTTTAGATTATATTTTATTAGTATAATGGGGTATGAATAATATTGGATCTTTATTAAACCGACCGGAATTTTATATACCTTTTTTAGTCTGGAGTATCTTTTGGAAAGGATGGGCGCTCTGGAAGTCGGCAAATAAGAAGCAGCTTGTTTGGTTTGTTCTTTTGTTGATGATAAACACTTTTGCACTTATGGAAATCGTTTATATTTTTTACCTTAATCGTTGGAACATAGATAACGGGAAGATTCTCAATTTTTTAGAAAAAAAGTTCAAACGAATAAAGAAATAATTTAGTTTATTTCACTTTCTCAATCTAATGAGTAAAAATTGCTCCGCTAAATTTACATAACACCCCAGGTGTGAAATGGGCTGTTGCAGTAGACTAAAAAAATCTATGGAGTATTTTACGATCTCTTTTAATATATCTGACGAAGAATATTTAAAAAGTTTTCAAACAAAAATTGGTTTAAATGGTGCTGTTTAAAAAGATAAAGAACCAATAAACAATCTATAATATTTTTTTGTTATGTTAAACTGAAAGAATATTATTAATTATTGATTAATAAGTGGATCAAAAAAATTCAGTTAAAATCCTAAAAATTTGTGGACCAATATTAATTATCTGTGGAATAATTGGATTTTATTATATTATGTTTGGTGGGGATGCAAAACCAAAAGATGTTCTCATCACAGTAATGTTTATTGCTGGTGGAATTTATTTCACTTGGTTAGGAAATAATTCACAGAAGCTTACTAAAAAATAAACCATTTTTTTGATTGAGTTCTCTAATATATTATTAAGTAGTAATTCAAAACAATCCTTCAAAATTTATCTACTTAGAATCGAGGTTAAATTTGTCCATAAGCTTGTTTATACTTGCCCTGAGTTTATTGAAGGATAAATCTTTGTTTGGGGAGCTTGTTTCAGTTGAGATTACTATGTTCTTTGGACAATACATGGAATTTTGCAAAAAGATATGGTTGTGGTTTTTGGACAAGGACCGGGAATAATCACAACAGGAGCAATTGTCTATCAAATCTATATTTGCCGAAGTAAGAAATAATTTCTTATTGTTTCAGCTTAGAGATTAAATGGTTTTTAGAGCTCTATGGCAATATAATGCTTTATTATTTTTCTTGATATAATATATGATGTTTATTATGAATGAAACAAGCAGATCGGTTTTAATTAATGATTTTGAATTATCTGAAAATTTACCCGTCTGTACATTTTTTAATTTGGCGGAAATAAGAAAAGTTGCGCATACCAAATTAGGTTTAAGGTCAACAAGTCCATCAAGGGTAGATGCGGAAATGAAAGCAGGAGTTGAGGGAGATTATGTTTTACTCTCAGATTTTAGTCACTTAGTACATATTGATAGAGTAGTTTTGACTCAATTTATTGAAAGAATAAGTGGATCGCCTTATCAGGGGGGGTTTACACAAGACAATCTTTTTAGAGATATTTTGGCGCAAGGTGTTGTTGTGGGTGATCTTCCAAAAAAATATCAAGATATCATTGATCAAATAAATGTAAGTGGAGTTCCAATAAGATTCGAGGAAGCTTTAAGGCAATTTCTATTAAAAAAAGCAATACCAGCGGTTCCATATCAATTTACTTCTGATACGGTTGTTTCCCAATATTTAGACGATTTAGTAGGAAAAGCATCTCCATCTCTATTAATTGTACAGTCATATGATAGTTCTGGATATGACTATGATAATTATTTTGGGTTGGGAAAAAGAGGGAAGGCTTTTATTTCTCCTAATACATTTATCGCGAGAACAGGTCTAACAATTGAAGATGTTCGTCTATTACGAAGAAGATATCAAAGGTATCTTGAGGAAAGAGTTGCTTCTTTCGGATCGATAAAAGGTCAACCAGAAGAGAGATTTGATAAAAGAATTGACAGAGATGTTGGAGAAATTTTACTTGGAAATACAGTTTCAACAGTAAGAACTATTATATCCAGCCACGCGTCAGTATAGTGAGATAAAGAGCAATATTTTTTTACTTCTATTTATTCACGAAGTGCACTTAGTAATGGAGTGATTTCATCTTGGCCTATCACTGATAATTCTTCATATGTCCCAATATTTCCGTAATGATGTGTGTAATTTTTTACAAATAATTCTACAACATCTATTTCGTAGTCTTCTCTCAGAGGATGTTTACAGGAATAATCTTTTAATTTACGCAAGATGTCTCCTCTTTCAGCAGAAAAATGTACAACATGGAAAAGAAATTGCGCTAATTCAAATTCTCTCGCATGCTTCCCTCCTAATGCTATGTCATAATCGACTTCATAAAAGCCACCGTCAGGAGTAAGTAAGGTATTATTAGTCCATCTGTCTCCAAAAATTATGTCAAGCTTATGAGCATGACGTAAATGAGTTAAGACTCTTAAAGAGCTATCCAAACTGCCATGTAACAGGCTTTCTCTCAGAGTTGATGCATCTTTTATATATGGCATAATCAACCCTCGATGACCTTCCATTGTAGATAAAGGAACGACTCTGAGCCCGGACCAAAATGCATTTTGACTAAAATCAACTTGTTCCTTTTGTGTTCGCATTTTCCATACTCCACCGTGTGTTTCAAAACCAGTAAATTCCATTTCTTTTCGTGTATCCTGTATTGTCCGTTCACGCCTTTTTAGATTTTGAGGCATACGTATAAGATATGTATTATCATGATTAACAAAATGAAGGTTGACATTCGTAAATCCTTGAGCTCCCGATCCAGTAAAAACCAATGGTACTTTTCCCCATATCTGAATAGGTCTCAATCCAAACGCATTTATATCTTGATCTAGAATTTCTATTCCCATAAATAACAATAAAAATTGTATCAATAAATCTAAACCTTATAGGATATGACACAATAAGCTAATTTACAATTTTAGCACAAACGAAATGAATAATAAAGTACTATAGGATAATAGGATAGCATCTGTTACTACACCTACGTTCTAAGTTGAAGTGCAACACTTGCCTCTTTTAAGGATTGGTATTTCCTGAATTTGTAACGGTTAGACTCTCTTTCCATAACCTCATTAGGTGTTAA